>JAABUX010000191.1_pt1 | contig 107166 bp, 81 predicted proteins | sample 5561851 | NCBI WGS metagenome assembly JAABUX01 (sample SAMN10711883, study PRJNA513361) | rock metagenome | isolation source: Antarctica rocks | place: Antarctica: Victoria Land, Richard Nunatak red sandstone | collected 2016-01-03
CGTGAACTACCTAGGATTGATCCAGTTGGCTTGCTGCACCTATTGGTATCGAAGGCTGTCACATCTGCTCAATGAACCGGTTTTGGGATAGTTTCTTATACAGTTAGGATCGACTTTCTTGACTGCAACCCGAAGAATCAACGCATCTTATCCACTCCGTCAATCGAGATTCATCTAAGAAAAGCAAAAGGGGCAGAGAAAGGTAAAGAATAGAAGTTACGCAGTTGGGTGTTTTCACTTGGTCAATCGTAGATTTCTTGCACAAACCGGGTAAGATAGCGGAAAGATGGTCGCCCCACAGGAGCCAAAAAGGGATATTCAAAGTTTCTGCATCTAAACCTTGAATGTCCCCTTTTGCCTTCTACGACGACCGAGTAATTTCGAGTTTTTGACTAAATCGGCGAAAAAGGCGACTCGGAGTTCGCAAAAAAAGCGATGATATTTGGGAAGTCTTCAAGGCGCGGCGGATCGTCGGCGAGTCGGTATTGGTGATTTCCGATTGGCCAGACCCGATCGATTGGGTTCGTTCCGCGCCGGAGGAATGACCAATCTGTGATCCGTCGTTCGGTTTGGCGCGTGGTCCGTTGGGTTCGTTCCGCGCCGGGGTTTGGGGTTTTCGGGGAGGCTCTTTTCCTCGTTCAGTCGTCGGTTGGTTGGCGGATCGGGCGGTGTTGGCTTCGTTCGGCGCGGGTCGGTCGGGGGGCATGTTGGGTTCGTTTCGCGCGAGGTTGATGGTCGTTGGGTTCGTTTCGCCTCGGGGATTTGGAACCGTCGGCGGAAGGGTACGGTAGGATGTTAGTTGATTTGAGATAGGGGCTTGCGTCGAACCGTTTTGGCCGGTGCTTTCGAAGCGAGGGACGAGGATCAAGCCTCATGGGGGGTGATCGGGCGGCGATGCGGGGAGGTCGGGGACCGGGTGTCGGTTTCGCCGCCGACGGTTCGAGATTGGGTCGGGTTGGCGTCGCCTTGGCGGCTCGACGGTCATACAATGGAGACGGGGGCGGATGGCGGACTCGGCGAAGGGTGGACTCTTGGACTCTCAGGCTCGGACGGACAGGCGGCTCGTGTTCCTCGGCACAGGGACCTCGGTCGGGGTGCCGATGATCGGCTGCGAGTGCTCGGTTTGCCGGTCGACGGACCCCCGGAACAGCCGGACGCGGAGCAGCGTCCTAATCGAGTTGCCTGGCGGTAACCTCCTGGTCGACACCTCGCCCGAGATGCGGATTCAACTGATCCGCGAGCGGGTCGGCCAGGTCCACGCGATCGTCTACACTCATCACCACGTCGACCACCTGTTCGGCCTCGATGACGCTCGATTGTTCCCCCGGGGGATCGGCGGGCCGGTCCCTTTGTTCTGCGAGCAGGAGGTCGAGGAGACCATCCGCCGGGTCTTTCATTACGCCTTCGAGCCGAGCGCGGCGATGGTCCCTTCGGGGGGCATCCCGCAACTCCGGTTCGAGCGGATTCGACCCGGCGAGCCGTTCACGGTGCTTGATCAAAAAATCATCCCGATCCGGCTCGAACATGGCCGGTTTCGCGTCCTGGGTTTCCGGATCGGCGACCTGGCGTATTGCACCGACGTCAACCGGATTCCCGAGGAAAGCTGGCCGCTCCTCGAAGGGGTGCGAACCTTCATCGTCGACGCCCTCCGGCACGAGCCGCACCCGACGCACTTCCACCTCGACGAGGCATTGGCGGCGATCGAGCGGGTCAACCCCCGTCAAGCCTACTTAACCCATCTTTCGCACAGTTTCGACCACGAGGCGACCGAGCTTGGCTTGCCCCCGCGCGTGGGTTTGGCCTACGATGGGCTGACTCTGAACTTCTGAACGACTTTCGCCGCAGGAGCCGAGCCGCGATGGCTGCCGAATCTTCGCTCGCCGCCCGATTGAAACAGCACGGTCAGGAACACCTACTGCGATGGAGCGACGATCTTGAACCTTCGGCCCGCGACCGCCTGATCGCCGAGATTGAGGCGATCGACCTCGACCAGGTCGACAACCTGTTCCGCCACCTCGGGCAAACCGACCCAACCACCGACACCGACCGAGTCAAACCCCTGCCCGTCGACCGCCTGCCCCGGACCGACGGCGAGCGTGTCGCGCGCCGCCACGTCGCCGCGATCGGCGAGGGTGCCCTGACCAACGGCGAAGTCGCCGTGGTGATCGTCGCGGGAGGCTCGGGCACCCGGCTCGGCTTCGAAGGGCCCAAAGGGACGTATCCGATCGCCCCGGTGTCGGGCGACAGCCTGTTTCAGATCCACGCCGAGAAGGTCGTCGCGCTGTCGAGGCGGTATGGGCGGACGATCCCGCTCTACATCATGACCAGCCCGGAGAACTACGACGCGACGACCAAGTTCTTCATCGACCACCATAACTTCGGCCTGTCGCACGTCCGGTTCTTCATCCAGGGGCGGATGCCCGCCGTCGACCGCGAGTCGGGGAAGATCCTCCTGGCGAGCAAAGATAGCGTCGCGCTCAGCCCCGACGGCCACGGCGGGACGTTATATGCCCTCGCCGCCCACGGGGCCGGGACGACGCCGAGTTGCCTGAAGGAGATGGACGACCTCGGCGTCCGGACCTTGTTCTACTTCCAGGTCGACAACCCGATGGTCAAGATCGCCGACCCCGCGTTCCTCGGGCTGCACCGCCAGGCCGTCGCCGAGATGGCGTTCAAGGTGATCGAGAAGATCGCCCCCGACGAGAAGCTCGGCGTGGTGGTCGAAGCCGACGGGAAGGCCCAGGTGATCGAATACTCCGACCTCCCCGCCAGCCTGGCCGAACTCCGCGACCCCGACGGCGGCTTGCAACTCTGGGCCGGGAGCATCGCGGTCCATGCGCTCGAGCGGACGTTCGTCGAGCGTCTGGTGCAAGGGGACGTTAGGCTCCCGTTCCATCGGGCGATCAAGAAGGTCGCTTACGTCGGCCCGGATGGAGAAATCGTCAAGCCCGACGCCCCCAACGCCGTGAAGTTCGAGCGGTTCATCTTCGATGCGCTCCCCCTGGCCGGTCGATATGCCCTGGTCGAGTGCGACCGGAGCGTCGAGTTCGAACCGCTCAAGAACGCCACCGGGCCGGATTCGCCGGGCACGGTCCGCCGGCGGATGAGCGACCAGTTCGCCGACTGGCTCGAAGCCGCCGGGGCCAAGGTCGAGCGGGGGGCCGACGGTTCGGTCCCGTTCGGGATCGAGATCAGCCCGCTCTATGCGCTCGACGTGGCCGAGCTGAAAACCAAGATCACCCCCGGCCTGGTCGTGGCCGGACCCACCCTGCTCCGGTAACTCGATGGACGAACCTCCAATGCTTCACGCGGTCGTGATGGCTGGTGGCAGCGGGACCCGGTTCTGGCCCAAGAGCCGACGGGACCGCCCCAAGCAGTTGCTCCGCCTCTCGGGCGACTCGACGATGCTCCAGCAGACCGTCGAGCGGGTCGCCGGGCTGGCTTCTCCCGACCGGACCTGGATCATCACCGGGCTTGACCAGGCCGAAGCCGTGCGCGGCCAGTTGCCCGAGGTCCCCGCGAGCAACGTCGTCGCCGAACCCTGCCCGCGCGACACGGCGGCCTGCGTCGGCCTGGCGGCGGCGATCGTGGCGAAGCACGACCCCGACGCGATCATGCTCGTCATGCCCGCCGACCACGTCATCAGCCCGGTCGCCAAGTTCCAGGGCACCGTCAAGGCCGCCGTCGAGGTGGTCGAAGCCGACCCGACCGCCTTCGTCACGTTCGGGATCAAGCCGACCCGACCCGAAACCGGCTACGGCTACATCGAGCGCGGCGAGGAACTCGGCGCCCCGGGCGGGATCGCGCTCCACCGGGTCGTCCAATTCCGCGAGAAGCCCGACCGGGCCACCGCCGAGCGGTTCCTCGCCGAAGGGCGTTTCGCCTGGAACGCCGGGATCTTTGTCTGGCAGGCGCAAGCCATCCTCGACGCCCTGGCGACGCATCGCCCCAAGCTCGCCGAAGCCTTGGACCGGGTCCGCCCCGCGCTCGGGACTCCAGGCGAGGCCGAAGCGATCGCCCGCGAATATCCGAGCATGGAGAAGGTCCCGATCGACAAGGCGGTGATGGAAAAGGCGAGCAACGTCCGGGTCCTCGAAGTCGCCTACGACTGGAACGACGTCGGCGACTGGCGGGCCTTGACCGCCCTCGTCCCGCCCGACGCCCGAGGGAATACCGCCCAAGGCTTGACGCACCTCGTCGACACGACGAACAGCATCGTCGTATCCGACGATGGGGGCCTTATTGCGACCCTGGGTGTCGAAGGGTTGGTCGTCGTCCAGGCGATGGGGGCCACCTTGGTCGCCCGGATCGACCAGTTGGACCGGCTCAAGTCGCTGGTCGAAGGGTTGGACAAGGCCGGGCACGGGTCTTACCTTTGATGGACTCGACCCCGCCGGAACGACCGGCCCCTTCGGCGGTGACCCGAGTCCTAGGGATCGACTTCGGCACCCGTCGGGTCGGCGCGGCGGTCAGCGACCCTCGACGCCTGATCGCGACCCCGCTCGAAGTCTACCAGCGACGCGACCCGACCCAGGACGCTCGCCATTACCGGGCCTTGGTCGAGGAGCACGACGTCGACCTGATCGTCATCGGCCTGCCGCTGCACACCGGCGGCGGCGAGAGTGAGTCGTCCCGCCTGGCCCGAGGTTGGGGCGACTGGCTGGGGACAAGTACCGGCCTGCCCGTGCGATATCACGACGAGCGTTATTCCACCGTCGACGCCGACGACGTGATGCGGTCTTCGGGGATGAAATGGAAGAACCGCCAGTCGCGCCGGGACATGCTGGCGGCTCGAATCCTCCTGCAAGCGTACCTCGACGCCGGGTGCCCCGCGACCGAAGCCCCGGCGTCCCCCTTAATGGATGACTGACCGACCTTTTGCCGCCGGGAGACACCCTTTGCCCGACCCTTCGACCTTGATCTTCGGTTGCGGCTACCTCGGCCGGCGCGTCGGGCGTTTGTTGGTCGATCGAGGCCAAAAGGTTTACGGCACGACCCGGAGCCAGGATAAAGCCAGTTCGCTGGTCGCCTCGGGGATCGAACCCGTGATCGCCGACGTGACCCGGCCCGAGACGTTGGCCGGTCTCCCGACCGTGGGTCGAATCCTCTACTGCGTCGGCTTCGACCGAGGGGCAGGGCTGCCGATCCGCCAGGTCTATGTCGACGGGTTCAGGAATGCCCTCCGGGCGATCGCGGATCGACAACCGGCCTGCCCGATCGTCTACGCGAGTTCGACCGGGGTCTACGGCGGGGACGACGGCGACTGGGTCGACGAGTCGACACCGGTGGAGCCTCGGACCGAATCCGGCCAAGCCTGCTTCGACGCCGAGCAAGCCCTCGCGGACCATGCCGGGCCTTCGATCATCCTCCGCTATGCCGGGCTGTACGGGCCGGGCCGGATCATGCGGCTCGAAGCCCTGCGGAAGGGGGAGCCGGTGGTGGGGAACGGCGACAAGTTCCTCAACCTGATCCAGATCGACCATGCCGCCTCGATCACCGTCCGAGCTTTGGAGGACGTGGCAGGGCATCGACTCGAAGTTTTCTTGATTTCCGACGGTCATCCGCTGACTCGGTCCGAATTTTACCGCACGACCGCCGAACTCCTTCAGGCCCCCGCGCCTCGCTTCGTCGCTCCAGATCCCGGCAGCCCCGAGGCGAAGCGGGAAGGGTCGAACAAGCGGATCGACAATCGCAAGATGGTCGACCGCTGGGGCGACACCTTGCGGTATGCCGACGTTCGATCCGGGTTGGCCGCGAGTCTGGACGTCGAGACGTAACCTCGGCCCGCTTCTTACCACGCGAGACGATCATGCAACCCGCTTTCGGACCTCGACCGGCCATCGCCACGTTTTTCGGAATCGTCAGCCTAGTCTGGTCGGTGACCACGCTCGGGTCCGTCTTGGTCACGCTCCTGGTGATCTCGGTGGTTGGCGCCGGAAGTTGGCTGGGCGGCCCGGTCCTTGGCTTCCTGGGGACGGCGTTGAGCTTGGTCGTCGGCATCTACCTGGTCGCCTCGTCGCTCTTGAGCTTCGTGCTGCTCTGGGCCGGTTGGCTGACGCTCCTGGGCGACTCCCGAGGGGTCCCGCTGCTCCGGTTCTGGGCCTGGATCAGCCTGGGGTTCGACACGTTGTCGTTGCTGATGACCGGCGGCCTTTCCCCCGGTTGGTTCGGCCTGATCTATGCGATCGCGGTCCTCTATTACACGACGCCCCGCGAGATCGAGATGCGCGGGGCGTCCGGGCCGCACCCGAACCAATATCAAGCCAAGCCCAAGTTCTTCGTCGATCGAGACTTCTGAGCGATCGGCTCGATGAGACCGCCTCGGCGACCTCGCGGGACCAATTCTCTCCTCTTCGACGGCCCTGGCCTCGATCTTGCACCGATTGGACTGGCGATGCAATCCGATCTCCAGCGATCTTTCGAGAGGGGCAACTTATGTCGATGACAACTTCGAAGCGGGCGTTCGAGCGGGCGATGCGGCTTTCGGTGGTTTCCGGGCTGAGGGGTGCGCTTGGCGTCGCCCTGGTGGAAGCGGCTTACAACCGACCCAACCGCAAATACTGGGCGATGGCGGCGATGGGCGAGATGGCGGTCGACAAGATCCCGTTCATGCCGAGCCGGGCGAGCCTGCCGGTGATGCTCCCTAGGGTCGCCGCAGGGGCCTGGGTGGCCAACCAGGTGATGGAGCGTGAAGGCGTGGTCGACCCCTGGGTCGCGCCGATGGGCGGGGCGGTCGCGGCGGGGGTCTCGGCGCTGGCCCCTCGGATTCGAGGTCTGTTGAGCTGGTTCGTGCCGGGGACGTTGCTCGGGCTGGCGGAAGACTACCTCGCGCTCAAGGTCGGCGGCGAAGCCCTGGGGATGTCGATGGACGACCTCAAGTCGATCGGGGCGGAGACGATCGACGAGTTGAAGGCGCACTTCGCGGCCCTGACCGAGAATCACGAATTGGCTCAACCCGCCGGAGCCGGCTCGATGTAACACCCGAGCGGACCCTTGGAGACGCTCATCCGGGGGTCCGGCCCGTATTGGAGCACTTGCTCGCACTTCAGCTCGGCCAATTCTTTGTGGGTCGTCAGGACGATGGCCCGCCCCGAGTTGTGAATCTGCCAGGTCAGCTTCTCGGCCATCAAGAGCGAGTGGCTGAACAACTTGGTCAGGAGCTCGATGACGTACTCGAACGTGTGCTCCTCGTCGTTCAGGACGATCACGTTGTAGGGGGGCTGCCGCTGGGTCTTCGACGATTGGCCGGTCTTCCCCTTGGGACTCGACTGGGTTTTGACAACCGGCTCCTCGACCGCGACGGCGGTTTCCGCTTCAAAAGGGGTTTCATCGTTTTCGGCGACGGCAACGATCATCGGGCGACTCTCCAACCAATCCTCGGATGGCGTTGGACCGCCAACAGGGTTTTCGAGTATGATACCGGCTCGATCGTCGAGACGGTAGAAAACTTTCCCGCATGCAAGCCCAAGCAAGAGTGGAACGCGATCTCATGGCCGCGATGAGTCCTGGCACCGCCCTCCGAAACCTCCAGCAGGCTCACGCCGGGCTCAAGAAGATCCGCCACCTCCTCCGGTTGGCCCGCGAGTCCGAAGGGACGGTCGACTCCGCCCGGATCATCCGGGCCGGTTGGGATGGGCTGAACAAAGCCTTCAAGATCCTCAGCGAAACCCCGGTCGAGGCCGCCGACGACGCCGTGATGACCAAGCAACTCGCCGTCCAGCGCTACGCCACCGCGATCCTCGTCCGGCTCCGCCGCGTGTCCCGGAACGACCCGGCGGCCTTCGACGGCGACGATGACGAACCCGGCTCTGATTGAAGAGAATTCTAGCCACGGATGGAACACGGACGGGGCACGAATAAATAAATTTTATAGAATATTCTGATCCGTGTTTCATCCGTGTTCCATCCGTGGCTAAACTCTTTTGCTCTGTGATCTCACGACCTCTGGATGCCCCGAGAAGATGGCTCGCCCCGAAGTTCACCCTCCGATCGCCCCGCTCGACGCGATCCCCGACCGGTCGCTCGACGCTCCGAATTTCTTGCCGACCGTCGCGGTCCGATCGGCGGGCCACCACCCGTTCGTTTACCGGAAGATGATCGTCGGACCCGTCGGCCCGGTCCGGCCCCGAGACGGCGACATGGTCCGCGTGGTCGACCGCGACGGCCTACCGATCGGTTTCGGCTTGTGGAACGCCCGGTCGCAGATCAACCTCCGAATCTTGTCGCCCGGGGTCGAAACTCCGGGGGTCGAGTTCTGGGAAGGGCGGATCGACCGGGCTTTGGCCCTCCGCCGCGATTTGCTCCGGCTTGAAGAAACGACCAACGCCTACCGGGTCGTCCACGCCGAGGCCGACGGCCTGAGCGGGCTGATCATCGATCGGTTCGACGACGTCCTTTCCGCCGAGATTTTCAGCCTGGGGATGTATCAGCGGATCGGGCCGATTTTGGAACGGGTCGCGGCTCGGGTGGGGACGAAGCACTTCAAGGTCCACGTCGACGAGCGGATCGCGCTGGCGGAAGACTTCCCCGGCCGACCCGTCAGCACCCCCAAGCTTCCCCCTCGGGTGACGATCACCGAGAACGGCGTCCGGTTCCGGGTCCAGTTCGCGGGCGGCCACAAGACCGGCTTCTTCTGCGACCAGCGCGACAACCGCTTGGCACTGTCCGGGATGGCCGACGGCAAGTCGGTCCTCGACGTTTGCTGCTATACCGGGGGCTTCGGGATCTACGCCTTGGTCAAGGGCAAAGCCCGCGAGGTGACCTGCGTCGACCTCGACGAAAAGGCGGTCGCGCTGGCCCGCGACAACGCCAACGCCAACCAGGTCCGGCCCACCTTCGTCCACTCCGACGCCTTCGGCTACATGAGGCAGATGGCCGCCAACGGCAAGACGTTCGACCTCGTCGTCCTCGACCCGCCCAAGTTGATCCCGGGCCGGCTCGACATCTCGTCGGGCAAGCGGAAGTACTTCGACCTCAACGTTTTGGCCCTCAACTGCGTCGAACCCGGCGGGGTCCTCCTGACTTGCTCGTGTTCCGGGCTGCTGCCCGCCGAGGAGTTCCTGATCCTGCTCCGGGCCGCCGCCCGGAAAGCGGCACGCTCGGTGCAAGTCCTCGCCGTCACCGGCGCCTCGCCCGACCACCCGGTCGGCCTCGAAGCCCTCGAAGGGTCGTACCTCAAGGCGGTCTGGCTCAGGGTCGGCGAGCGGACCGCGACCCCTTCGCTCGCCGATGATCCCAGCTTCGACGACGAACCCGACTCGTTCGAGGGTGATGATTGACGGTCGACTCTCGTGGTCGTTGGAGGCCGCCATGCCGAGCTTGACCGTCGAAAACTACTTGAAGTCGATCTTCCTGATCGCCAGTCGAGGCGAGGAAGGGTGCGCGGTGGCGACCGGCGAACTGGCCTCGGCCTTGGGGGTTTCGCCGGGGACCGTGACGGGGATGCTCAAGACCCTCTCGGAAGCGGACCTCGCCACCTACACCCCTTATGAGGGGGCGCGTTTGACGCCTTCGGGCCGCGGCCTGGCGTTGAAGGTCCTCAGGCGGCACCGGCTCCTCGAACTCTTCCTGGCGCAGACGCTCCGGATGGCCTGGGACGAGGTCCACGAGGAGGCCGAGCACATGGAGCACGCCGCGTCGGACCGGCTGATCGACCGGATCGACAACTTCCTCGGCTCGCCCGAGGTCGACCCCCACGGCGACCCGATCCCCCGGCCCGACGGGTCGGTGGCCGAGTCGGTCGGGACGCCGCTCTCGCAACTGGCCCGAGGGCAGGAGTTCCGCGTGACCCGGGTCGTCGACCAGGACCCCGCGTTCCTCCGCTACCTGACCGAATGCGGGCTCGACCTCGGGTCGTCCGGGGAAGTCGTCGAGAACCGCCCCGAGGCGGGGATCTTGTCGCTCCGCCTCGACGCCAAAGTCGCCCCGATCGGCTTCGAGGCGGCGAGCAAGATCCTGGTCGTCGCCTCCGTCGAACGAACTCAATGAACCGGGCGTGCGGCCCCTCGGTCAATGGTGGGTGTTCGACTGGAAGATGTTGAGCGGGTTGCCGACCCCGTTCTGGAAGATCGAGGCGTTGACCGTCACCACCGCTCGGTTGCCATGATAGACGATGTTGACGGTTCCCGTGCCTGTCGCGCTGGCGTAGATCCCACCCGAGCCGCCGCCGCCGTTGAGGGACAAGGTGAACTGCGTGGGCCGACCAAACCTGTCTTCATTATCGATGCTGCCGACAATATTGGCGAGGATCACGCCGCCGCTCTGGGTGCTCCGGTCGGAGATTGAGAGGGTTCCCGTCGTGGCGAACTGCGTTTCGACCAGAGGAACGCCTTGGGCGTCGAGGGCCACCAAGCCGGTAGCCGGGTCGATGATCGGGATCGGGCTTGGGTTGGGGGTGTAGTACCGCATCTGCAAGGTGCCGTGGAGGAACTGGTTCGTGTTGCCCGGGGCCAGAATGAAGAACTGCCGGGATTGGTCGAGGAGCCTCGGCGGCTGTTCCAGGACCCTCCCCGAGAACTTGGCCGTGAAGATTCGCCGCCTGGTCTCGTTGGCCAAGGGGGGCGAGAGGTCGGTAGTGATCCCGCTGCCGCCGATGCCTTGGTTCTGGACCTGCCCGGTCAAGGGATCGTAAACGAAGCCCGAGCCGGTTCCGGTCGCGGCCGAGACCGCCGACGACCCGCTACCGCCGCTCCCTGTGGATGCTAACGCACGGATCGGCGGGTTCTCGATGATGCCGAGGATCGGCGTGACCGACATCAACTCCCGACCTTCAAGAGTATCGACCGACAAGATCCTCCGCCGACCCATAGATACCTCCATTTAGCCCGAGAATCTGGTGGCAGACCATCACCGATTCGTGATCTCGGGGAAAAGTCCTTTGAGCCTGGCCACAAACGTGAATCAGTAACCCTGAAAGCTCGACCCGCACGAGGCGAGCGAGTGGCAATGACCAACGACCGCTTTGAAGCTAGATCGACCAGTGAATCCTGGAAGAACAGAGAATGTGGGCATACTGGCCATTTGCCGTAGTTTCGCTTCAATCAAGTCCTCGGTTCAGAGTCGCGTGGATCAGTTGGCCGACCGGGAGTTCGGGTTACCCGAATTGGGCCGAAATCATTTATTGCTCATGGCGCGTGGTGTGTTTCGACGATCGATGACATGTCCGCCGGTCGCAACTCGACAATTGATCGGTTGCGGCTCAATTTCGAGCACTCGGCTCGAACGAATCATCAAGTCTCGACTAGGAGGGTCGGATGGCTTCTCGCCCCCGCAGGACGCATTCGATGGTCCCCAATTGTCAACCGCTCGAAGCCCGGCTGGTGCTCAGCGGGAATTCGCTCTCGCATATTTTCGACAATATCGGACGTGGGATCGACCACATCGGCCGCCAGATCAGCCACCTGGGTCAACACCAAAACACGGCCGACCACGCGGCGGTCAACCACAAAGTGGCCTACCACGCGCCGACCGGGGCGGTGGTCCACTACCACCACATCGTCAAATAACACGAACTCCGGTCGTCGGTCGCGGTCCGAGTTCCCTCGACACGTGCCCGTCGATGGGTCACGACCGAAACGCGGAATCGATGGCCTGGCTTGGTTCTCGGTCGAGCCGGAACGGTTCGAGGTCGACCCTCGGCGGTCGGGCCAGGATCAGGTCGGTGATGACCTCGGCGCTGGCGGGAGCCAACTGGATTCCCGCCCGCTTGTGGCCCGAGGCGACCACCACGTTGGAATACCCGGGCGCGAAGCCGAGGTAGGGTTTCGAGTCGATACTTCCCGGCCTGAGTCCCGCCCAGGTCCGCTCGACCTCGACTTGGGCCAGGCTCGGGCAGAGGAAATAGGCTTCGGCGAGCAGGTCGGCGGAGGCTTGCTCCGTCGTCCGGTCGTCGAAGCCCGAGGCTTCTTCGGTGGCCCCGATCAAGATCCGGTGGTCGTCGCGAGGGACGAGATACATCCGACCGTGCTCGACGATCCGGCGGATCATCGGCCGATCGGGGCGGAGCAAGACGATCTGCCCCTTCAGGGGCGGGGTCGGGACGTCGAGCGCGAGGCGGCCCAGCAGCCCGGAACTCCACGCCCCGGCCGCGACCACGACCGTTCCGCAGGCGATCGGGCCGTCCTTGGTCCGGACGGCGACGACCCGGTCCCCCTCCCGATCGAACCCGACCACCTCGGAGTGGGCGGCCTGGTCCACCCCTCGGAGCGCGAGCGAAACTTGCAACGCCCGGATGTGTCGAGGGTTGCGGATCTGCGCCCGGTCGGGGAGGTAGTACGCGACGAGAAGCTCGGGGTTGAGCGCGGGTTCGACCCGACCGAAGTCGTCGGGGGCGAGTCGTTCGTAGACGACCTTTTCGTTCCGCCAGCGACCCGCCATGCTTCTCAATTCGTCGTCTTCCCGCTTCGAGGAGGCGACGTCGACCCCTCCGGTCCGGCGGAACCCGTTGTCGATCGCCGTCTCTTCGAGCAGGTCGTCCGACCACTCGGGGTAGAGCATCGCGCTCCACGACCGAAGCTCCAGGGTCGGGTTGGTCGTCAGCCGCTCGGTGTAGGGCGGGATCATCCCCGCGCCCGCCCAAGAGGCCGCCCGGCCGAACTCCTGGCGGTCCAAGATCGTGGCCTTCACGCCCTCACGCGCCAGGGCGTAAGCGATCGACAGGCCGACGATCCCCCCGCCGACGATCACCACGTCGGGCGACCTCATCGGCCGGCGCCTCGGGTCGCCCTCCATCGAGTTTCGGGGACCCGATAGATCGACCGATCCTCGCCGGCCAGGATCAGGTCGAGGCCGACCCAGGTGATCGCCTCTACGTCGGGGGCCTCATAGGAGGTCGAGCCGACCGGAACCCAGCCGGTGATGAAGTCGGTCTCGAAGACCCGGACCGACCGATTGGTGACCACGGCGAGGAGTCGGCCGTCTCGGGTGATCGTCGCGCCCGTGACAGGTTCGTTGCAATTTGGCAAGATCCCGACGCGGTCGGGCATGGCGGGTTGGAGCAGGGGGGCGACCGGCTTGAGCGGGAGTCGGAACACCTCGGCGGGTTGGCCATCGAGCCGCTTGGTGATGATCAGGGCCTGGTTGCCGAACACGACCAGACCCTCGGCGTCGAACCGCTGGCCCGCCGGGAATGCGTAGAAGTTCGCCGAGAGCACCGGCAGGGGGTCGGACGACTTGGGGGCCACGTTCGGGTCAGGCTCGGCGACCTGGTAGATGACCCGGACCGGGAGCAAAGCCCTGTTGTTGCCGATGTCGCCGAGGAACAGGTGCCCCGAGTCGTCGGTGGCGATGTCCTCCCAGTCGACGTTGGGTGCCGAAACCTTGTAGGAGCGGACGAGCTGGCCGTCGCGCTTGACCGCGAACAGCTCGGGGGCGTTCTTCGAGTCGTTGTGGACCCAGAAGATCCCCGGGTGGCGGCGGCTGGCCACCATCCCCGACGCTTCCCGGATCGCGGGGGCCGACAGTCGGCCCACCCGTTCCAACGGCTCGATCGCCGAGGCGGACCCGGCCATCGCGAGCAGCAAACCGACCATCAAGCGAGTCATCCCACCTCCACCGAGCGTCGAAATCGACGGTCCCGACGCCTCGCATCTTAGCAAGACGAACAAGCCAATCGCCAGTGCGGTCTGGTCCGATTCAAACCCAAGTTGCCGAGATCAGAACTCCGCACTCACGACTTCTCCCCCGCTCCGGGTCGCCAGGTGTTGCCAAACTTTGGGGGTGGGCAAGTGGGTCCAGGTCGAGCGTGGCACCGACGGGCTGGCCGGTCAAACCGTCGAAGGGCCAGGTCGCAACCGTATCGGCGACCTGTCCTACCGAACCGTCGGCCATCGCAACCTGCACGCCACCGGGGTGGAGCGACGACGCCGACCGATACCGGGCGAGGTCGCCGTAAGCCGACACTTTTCGACCGGCGTTGGGGGCGTAGAAGGCGGAAAAAAGGCTGTCGTCGAAATTGCCAGAGACCCACCAACCGTGCTGGGTGGGCACCGATCCGCCCGATCCCCCCTGAGCGAACGTGGTAATCGCTTTCTCGCCGTAGAGTAAGGTGGTGGATAACCCGTCGGTCACGTCGCCGGGTCGGACCGTCACAGCATCGGCGAAGATGCCGTCGCATTGGCCCCGGACCCGCGAGGGGACGGAACAGCCGGGGTAAAACGCAGCCAGCCCCACTACGTCGATTGATCCGGTCGCCCCGGCATAGCTCGTCGGCGTCATCCGCCAAGTCCCACTTGATGGGTCGGGACTCATCGGCACCAGTTCACCCGGTGCCAGCGTTTGCACCTGCCAAGCGGATGGGTCGGAAGGGCAGGCGTAGGTCGCGATTCGGAAAGTGTGGATTGTGGTGTTTTCCAGGGCGAAGATGCTGGTCGACTGGTTGATCCCCTGGTAGAGCGTCGATTGTTCGAGAAAGGGAAGGATCGCCACCAGCGGTCCTCGACCGAGACGCAAGCACAGTTGGCCGCCGAACCTAAGATTCGGGTCGGCGAGGAGCTATAGTTGTGGATTGTCGCAACGACAACTTCGGGTTGAGTGGTGGAAAGAAGCCCTGTACGGATCGAAGACGGGTCGAGGATCAAGCGTTCGCCTCGGACATAGCGGAGAGCGAGAGGAATCGATCCGAATCGGTACTGGGCAATGGCGAGTCCCCCGGTCAATACGATCAAGGCGACCAGCCAAGGAAGCCAACGCGCCGTCGCTTGGCCGGCGGAGGGAGACGGACCGGCATCGGTCGTCGCAGTTTGGGAAAAACTCGATTCGACGGAAGAATCCGGCATATCTCGGCCTCCTTGATCGCTTCCAACGAAGGATTGTCACGAGGCCACAGCGATCGGCGATCCGAAATATGTCGTCAGCCAGCCGAAGCGGCGACCATGAGGTCGACATAAGACCGGAACAACGGTCTGTTATCAGGTGCACGCCCTTCAAGATCGATCCGAAGGCGGCCACGGAAGTCCGGCTCGACCGCGGGGTCGAAGCCGACATGCAGTGTTCGACTCGCACCCGGTTCGATCCGCGAGGGTAGCGGTGAGATCACGAGACAAGGGCAACTCGTTTCGACTTTCGCGACATCGACCGCTTGGCCCGAATCGTTGCGGATCGTCCAATCGACCTCGGAGCGTCGTTCCGTCGGGATCGTTCCCCATGCAAGCGGAAGCGCTGTGATTAGCCCGGAAGGACGTGACGCCAACGCTCGTCGAGCAGGATCGCCCGACGCGGCGAAGCCGCACTCTGCGATATGAGTTCCCAATAGTAACAGCCCAAGCTGGGCGTGGGAGCCAAAAATTGTAAGGCGAAGATAGGAGAGCATGGGATGGACCGCCCAGAAGAGAACTTTCTTATCCCGCGTCTAAATCTAAGGGGGGGGGGATTTTACGCAAGAGTCTTCTGAATTTCGTTGGAAAAAAACAACATCGTCATACTAGACGACTGATTGATATTGATTTTCAAATAATATCATATGTTTTTCATATCAGTCTCCCAAAACGGCCAGGCTCCTCCATAAAACTATTCAGGGTTGCGAGGTGACGCTTCGCTCGGCAAACTGAATACTCGCTTTTTGACGTAATCAATCATTCGACTCAGCAGCCGACCCTTTCTGGAACCGCCCCGAATGGACTCGCCTACCATCCGCCCCGGCGCGACCCTCGGCGACCACGTCGAGCCCGACTTGTTCGCCTACTTCCACAATGCGGCGGCGGGCAACGCGGCGATCCAGCTTTTGACCGCGATGGGCGTCGCCGACGACCAACTCGGCGTGACTCCGCCCGAGAAGATCGACGGCGGCCAGGGTTTACTCCTGTCGATGGTCTGCCCCCCGTCGCTCCGGACCAAGGTCGAGGCCGCTTGCCGGACCTTCGGCGCCGACCTGCATCGGGCGCCTCGCTGATGCTCGGTCGGGTCGGTTTTCTCGGGTTGTGGTTCGGGTTGATGGCGGCCCAGGCGGGCGAGGTCCCCGATTTCGTCAAGCGGATCATCCCTCCCCCGGCGTCCGGCCCGGTGCTCTTCGCGTTCAACGGCAAGGACCTCGAAGGCTTTACGACTTTTCTCCGATACCAGAAAGACAATGACCCGGCCCACGTCTTTTCGGTCGTCGACGGCTGCTTGCGGATCTCGGGGCAGGAGTTCGGCGGTGCCACGACGAAGGCGACGTTCCGAGACTATCACCTGGTCGCCGAGTGGCGGTGGGGCGGCGAGACATATTACCCCCGGCGCTGGCGGGCGCGGAACTCGGGCATCCTGGTCCACTGCTCGGGGGCGGAGGGGGACGGGCTGGGCAGTTGGATGGCGTCGCTCGAAAGCCAGTTGATCGAAGGGGGTTGCGGCGACTTGATCCTGGTCCCGGGCAAGGATCGGCCTCCGCCTCGACTCCGGAGCGAAGTTCGAACCGGCCCCGACGGTCAGCCGTATTATCAACCGGGTGGGAAGGTTGTGACCCGGACCGGGGGCCGGCTCAACTGGTGGGGCCGCGACCCCGGCTGGAACGACGTGATCTGGTTCCGAGGCCCCGACGATCTCGACCGCCCGTTCGGAGAGTGGAACCGGACCGAACTGGTCTGCGACGGCGATCGGGTCACCTGCTACTTGAATGGTCGGATCGCCAGCGCCGCCGACCAGTTGAGCATGACTTCGGGTCGGGTCCTCTTCCAGTCCGAAGGCGCGGAGATCCTCTTCCGCAAAATCGAGATCCGGGCTTTGTCGACCAAGCCTCGATAAAACTAAAGGCCACCATCTCGCCCGGCCAGCCGCCGTGGAGTAATCTAGAGGTTGGATAATGCGGGCAAGCATGAAGAGGCCAACCTGGCGGGAGCGACCCGGTCGGATGAATCGACACTTGACCTCACCGATCGCCCTGATCGTGCTGTCGACCGCCTTCATGGTCTTCCCATCGACCGCGATGGCCCAGAACGACCCGATCGTCGCGCGAGGGATCAAGTACCTCCGAGACGCCGGCGGGGGCGGCGTGGGCGAGTCCGCGCTCTCGGCCCTGGCGATGATCAAGGCCGAGGTCCCCAACGAAGACCCGACGCTCTCGAAGTTCATCTCGGTCCTCCAGAGCCGATTTTCGTCCTCGGCCTACTTGCCCGAGAAGGGAAGCGGAGCCGAGATTTATGAGGCGTCGGTCGTCCTCCTGGCCTTGGCCAACCACGACCCGGTCGCCCATCGCAACGAGATCGACGCCGCGGCGCAGTTCCTCATCAGCCGCCAGAACGCCAACGGCTCGTGGGACTATCAGAATCGGACGGCGGGCGACACGTCGATCTCGCAGTACGCCGTGCTCGGGTTGTGGGAGGCGGAGAACGCGGGGATCGGCGTCAACCCGTCGATCTGGGATCGCGCCGCGAGTTGGTTCCTCTCGACCCAGAGTTCGGCGGGGAGTTGGACCTACCACCGCGACACCCCGGAGGGCGAAACCGTGGCGATGACGGCGGCGGGGGTCGGCAGCTTGCTGATCTGCAACCGGCAACTCGCCCCCTACCGGATCGCCGAGCGCGCCCCGAACCCGTTGTTGATCCCGCTCGCCAGCGAATCCGATCGCAAGCGCTATTCGGCGGAAGTCTCGCCGCAGCGGCTCAACAACGGGATTCGAGGCGGGATTGGCTGGTTGTCGGCCAACTTCACGACCGGATCGCCCTCGGTCATCGGCAAGTCTCCTTATTATGCGCTCTACGGGATCGAACGGCTGGGAGCGTTGGCCGACCAGGCGACTTTGGGCCGGGTCGACTGGTTCAACGAGGGGAAGCGATACATCGCCTCGACCCAGCGGGCCGACGGGGCGTTCTCGTCGCAGTTTGGCGACGGCCCGAACACCGCGTGGGCGGTCCTGTTCGTGACCAAGTCGACCGCCAAGACGATCAAGAAGATCCAGATCCGCCGGCTGGGTTCGGGGACGCTGGTCGGGGGCCGAGGGTTGCCGAAGGACTTGAGCCAGGTCTCGATCGCCGGGGGCAAGGTGGTCGCCAGGCCGATGGATGGCGCGGTGGAGGGGATGCTCGCGGCGCTCGAAGACCCTCGGGTCGAGGATGCCGGTTCGGCCCTGGCGGGACTGGTCGCCCGCTACGGGGTCGAGGGACCCAAGGCGCTCCGGCCGCACGAGGAGCGATTCCGGAAGCTCCTGGCCGACCGCGACCAGGGGGTCCGCCGGGTCGCCGCCTGGGCCTTGGCCCGGACCGGCGATCAAGGCATGGTCCCACACCTGATCGCCGCGCTGATGGACCCCGACGACGGGGTCGTCCGCGAGGCGAGGTTGGGCCTGCAACTCCAGGCGAGGATGATCGACGGCTTCGGCCCCCTCGACGGCGCCTCGCGCGAGGACAAGGAGCGGGCCGCCGCGAAGTGGCAAGCCTGGTACGAGTCGGTCCGCCCGATCAACGGCCCTTCGGCCGAAGCCCGCCCCGAGACTCCCAAGGCCGATCCGAACGGGAGGAAGGGGCTTTGAGCGTCCTCACCGTCCCACTTCCCACCTCCGCCCCCCCGTTAATCCTAGTCGAGTCGAGGTATGACCGGGTCACGTCGTTCCTCATGGCGGTCATCCTCGGCGCATTCCTGGTCTTCGGCTGGTTGAGCATCATCGCCGCCACGACCTCGGCGTACCGGACCCGCTCCTCGCCCCCGGTCACGGTGATCGAGGTGTCCGGCGGCGGCGGCGGGACCCCGGAAGGGAAGGTCGCCGGCATCGAGGAGATCAACGTCCCCGGCGGCGAGGTCGCCGACAAGGCGTCGAACAACGAGGAGCAGGCGACCGAGTTCGAGGCCCCCTTGGTCGAGGCCCGCCCTTCGGCGATGCTCGACTCCGTGGTCGACGCGGGCGAAACCCTGGCCGAAGTCGACGTCTCGACCGTGACGCCGTCGGGCGGCAAGCTCGCCTCGGGCCAGAGGCGATCCAAGGTCGGCGACGGCGGCCCCGGCTTCGGGTTCGGCCCCGGCGACGGCGGGGTCCGCCGCGAGGACCGCTGGAGCATCCTCTACAAGCCCGGCTCGACCGCCGACGAATACGCCCGACAGCTCGACGCCTTCAAGGTCGAGCTTGCCATCATCGAGGATGGGCACCTCGTGTATGTGTCCAACTTCTCCGACCCGAAGCCGACTCGGCGGACAGGGTCGGGCTCGGACGACCGCCGCCTCTATTTCGTCTGGCGTGGGCAAGGGCGGAAAGAGTCCGACCTGGCGCTCTTGGCCAAGGCCGGGCTGGATGTCGGCGAGGGGGTGATCTTCCAGTTCTACCCCGATGCCGTGGAGCAAGCCTTGAGCCGGCTCGAAGTCAAATATAAGGGCCGACAACCCGCCGAGATCCGGAGCACCCGGTTCGGCGTGGTCAACAACGGCAGCGACTACGACTTCGAGGTCTTGTCGCAAGAAGCCCTCCGCTGATCGACCTGGACTGACTCGTTCGCACCCTTCGCCCCGGATCGGGACCGTTGATTCATGGCCACTCTCGAAATCCACGAGGTCGGGCGTCGGGTGCGGCGGGTCCGGATCGGCCGGAGCCAGCCGGTCATGTTCGGGACCAACCCGCTCTGCGACGTCGCCCTCGACGACCCGAGCGTCAAGGCGTTCCACGGCCGGATTCGCTGGAGCAAGACGAGGTTCAAGGCCGAGGCCGTCGCCGAGGTCCCCTACATCGAGGTCAACGGGCGCAAGGTCAAGTCGAAAGGGCTTCGCCAGGGGGACGAGATCCACGTTGGCCACAGCCGGATCTTCCTCCTGAGCGTCGAGGACGACGGCCCCGACCACGGCGAAAAAACGGTCGTCCAGGCGCCGATCGCCGCCAACGACTACCCCATCGAGCCGGTCCGGTCGGCCTCGCCCCCGCCTCCCGAGTATCACCGGATGGAGATGGCCGCCCCATCCCTGGAGTTTTCCAACGACGAGGTCGACGAACCGGCCACCGCCAGGCCCCCTCGGCGAGAAGCCTCGCCGCCCCCCTTGGCTCGGTCGGACTGGCGGAAGCAAGCCGCCCCTCGGACGGTGTTCGACGACTTCGAAGACGTGTCGAGCGACGACGAGGAGAGCGAGCCTTCGACCTCGACTCGATCGGCTTCGACCTCGCAAGCCCAATCCTGGCCGTCGCGAGTGGTCGCGATCCTCCGAGGGGTCGACCGCCCGCCGGGCGAGGAGCGCGTGTTCACGTCGCCGGTCGTGATCGGGCTTGCCATCACCTTCTTGCTCCTGGTCGGCCTGAGCTTCGGGCTTTACCGGGTGATCGTCCGGACCGAGGCCCAGGGGCGGTTCACCGCCGCGACCGACAGCTATGAGCGCGGCGATTTCGTCGCGGCGATCAAGGGGTTCGACGCCTACCTGACCGCCGAACCCGAAGGCTCTCGGGCCAACAAAGCCAAGGTCTACCGATCGTTGGCCCGGGTCCGCCGGCACACCTCGGCGACGAGCGGGTCGTGGAACAACGCTTATAAGGAAGCCGAGGCGATGCTCGATGACGTGTCGAGCCTGCCCGAATACCGCGACGTCAGCGTCGACCTCGCCGACGAGGTCCGCAAGACCGCCGAGGGGATGCTCGACCGCGCCCGCGAACTCGCCGACCCCGCCTGGTTGAACCAGGCCCAGGCGGCAATCGCGCTGCACTCGAAGATCGCCGGGTCGGCCGCCGCGTCGCTCATGGCCCGGTCGAAGGTGGCGGAGAAGCTCGCGCAGGCCCAAAGTGCGATCCGCAAGGTCGCCGAGGTCAAGGCCGCCATCGCCGCCATCGACGCCTCGATCGGCTCGAACCGCCCGAGCGACGCCTACCATGCCCGGTCGTCGATCCTCAGGCGCTACCCCGACCTGGCGTCGAACAAGGAGATCGCGTCGAGGCTCGGCAAGATCAACGACCTGGTCCGCTCCGCCGTCCGGTTCGACCCGTCGGGGCGTCCGGGCCTGACCGACCCGATCGGCGAACCGCTCGGCCCGCCGACGAGCCTGGTGCTCCGGCTCGACCCGTCCAGGCCCCCCGCGCGGAGTGGTCCGCCGGCTTACGCCCTGGCCGACGGCTGGGCCTGGGCGTTCGACGCGGAGTCGGGCGCCCCGCTCTGGCAAGTCCCCGTCGGGCTGGCCTCGCCGTTCGCGCCGGTCCGGGTCGAGGGCGGTTTGCCGACCGTGTTGATGATCGACGCCCGGACGAGCGAGCTGGTCTGCCGCGAAGGTCGGACCGGCCGCCTGGTCTGGCGGCAAACCCTCGAAGGGTGGGCGACCGACCCTCCGCTGGTCCAGGGTTCTAGGGTCCTGCAACCGATGGTCGACGGCCGCCTCCTGGAGATCGACCTCAAGTCGGGCGACCTCCGGGGGACGCTCAAGCTGGGCCGGAAGATCGCCCGAGGTCCGATCACCAACAAGACCGGCGAGCAGGCGTTCCTCCTGGCCGACGAGGATTGCCTGTTCGTCCTGGGACTCGACCCGCTCGCCTGCGCCTCGGTCGAGTTCTTGGGGCACGAGTCGGGGACGGTCCCCTGTTCGCCGACTCGGGCCGGCCGCCTGTTCGTCCTGGCCGAGAACCAGGCGCTCGACTCGGGCCGATGGCGGGTCTTTGTGATGAGTGCGACCGGCGGGTCGTTCCGCCAGGTCCAGGAAGTCGCCATCGGCGGCTGGACCTGGGCCTCGCCGGTCGAGTCGGGGCCGGTGTTCTGGTCGACCTCCGACCGAGGCGAAGTCATCGCCTTCGCGATCGGTCGGGTCGACGCCAAGACCCCGCCCCTCTCGCCGATCGCCCGGCTCGCCCCCAGCCCGCTCAACCAAGGTCCCGCCTATCCGCAAGCCCGGTCGGACCGCGAGTTCACCGTCGCCTCGGGCCTGTCGGCGCGGTATGACCTCGACGTCGACCGCGGCAAGCTGACCCCCGTCTGGACCCTCGGCGCCGCGGGCCGGGCCTTGGCCCCCGCGCAAACCCTGGGCAAGCTGACCGTGCTGACCCAGCAGCCCGAGTCCGGCCAAGGGGCCGCGCTCTGGGGGGTCGACTCGGCGAGCGGCGACGTCCGGTGGCGGACGATCGTCGGCTCCCCCTGGCCGTCGCGCTGGAGGTCCGCCGCATCGGGAGACTCGATCTCCTCCCTGCTCGCCGACGGGCGCGACCTGACCTTGACCCGAGACCAGCTTCGCTCGGGCGGGTTCGTCGAGCAAGCCTTGCCCAAGCCCGGCTCCGCCGACGTTGTCTCCCCCGGCTCGGTCCGCCTCGAAGTCGACGGCGCGACGATCCTCGTCCCGTCCCCCGAGGCGAGCCAAATCCTGGTCCGCGACTCGTCGGGAACGTATCGGACCGTCGCCTTGCCCGCCCCGCCGGCATCCTCGCCGCTGCCGGTCGGCAAGAACCTGCTGATTCCCGGACTCGACGGGCGGATCTACCTGATCGAACCGCGGTCGGGCCTGTCCGTCGCCGACCCCTACATCCCGCCGTTCGACCGGTCGAAGGCGATTCGATGGCGAAGTCCCGTCGCGCTGGAGAACGAGGCGTGCGTCGTCGCCGACGGCGAGGGGACGCTCCGCCGCCTCGTGGTCGAAACGAACCCAAGGCCCCGGCTGGTGGTGTCCGCCGAACGCAAGCTCGACAGCCCGGCGATCGTCAGCCCGGCGTCGACGGGTTCGGCGATCCTGGTCGTGACGGCCGACCTCAAGGTCCGCGCGTTCTCGGGCCGGGACCTCAGCCCGCTCGGGTCGTGGCCGATCCTGACGCCTCCGACCTTCGGGCCGACCGTCGCGTCGGGGTTCGGCTTCGTGGGCGACGCGACCGGCCAGGTCTTCGCGTTTTCGGGCGAAGGGCGACGGCTCTGGACCTCGACCTTGCGCGAGCCGAGGGTCGCCGGCCCGCCCGTCGTCCGAGGGGACTCGGCCTGGTTCGTCACCCGAGACCAGGGGGGGGTCGAAGCCCTGAACCTCGGCGACGGGGCCTCGCTCGGGCAAACCCGGCTCGAAATCGAACCCGCCGCCGGTCCGGTCTCGGCCGAAAACGACCTCATCATCCCCACCGGGGTGAGCACCTTGCAAACCTTCTTGCCCCCCAACGATCCCGGCGCCTCGACCGGAGGTTCCCCGCGATGACCATCCACTCCTCGATCACCCGGGCCTGCGCCGCCGTTTCCTACCAGACCCAGAGATTGATTACAGATTGCAAATTGCGGATTGCAAACGGAAAGCTAATCAGACCAATGCTTTGCAATCTGCAATCTTGCAATTTGCTAGACGGAAAATTCCTCGGAACCGTTTCAGTCGCGGTTGGCGTGGCCTTGGCCGTCTGCTCGGTCCGTCCCACGTCTCTCCAAGCCCAAGCTCAGGCCCAAGCCCCACCCAAGGGGGATGCTCCCAAAGGGCGAAGCGGCGACTTGGCCAAGTCGGTCCCGTTCGACCGGATCACCCTGGTCGACAACACGGTGGTCGAGGTCGAGCCGGTCTCGCCCCGACCGCTCCCGACGCCCGATCTGCAGAAGGCGGGCAAGAGCCTACTTGAGCTGGAGGAGATGGCCAAGAAGGCCCAGGCTCGGGCCCGCAACAAGCGATCCGGTCGGCCCGACGACGACGAGGACATGGTCGTCATTCACATCCTTGAAGGCGAGCCGCGCGACTTCAAGGTCAAGCGAGCCTCGATCAAGGCCATCGAATACTTCGAAGACCTGCTCCTCAACGACGCCGACCGCCTGATCGCGCTGGGCGACTTCACCCGGGCCTTCGAGCGGCAACTCCTGGTCAAGACCCGGAACCCGGACTGGCGAGGGCTCGACGACGCCGTCAACCGGCTCCTGTTCGCCGAGGGGAGCGCGACCCTCCTGGAGGATGACGGTCGAGGGTTGCGGCTGCTCAACGACCTCCTCGCCCGAAAGCCGAACTACCCCGGGTTGGTCGACCGCCTGGCCACGGCGTTCGCCCGGAAGATCGATCGGTCGCTGGCGGCGGGCGACTTCTTCGGCGGTCGCGAGTTGCTCCGAGGGCTGACCAAGATCGCCGCCACCCACGGCGAGACCGGGGCGGCCCGGGCCAAGTTCGTCGCCCGCGCCAGAGCATTGACCGACGCCGCCGCGAAAGCGAACCCGAGCGACCGGGTCGACCGGCTCGCCGAGGCGGCGCGGGTCTGGCCCGAACTCGAAGGGCTTGATCGGGCTCACGCCGAGGCGTTCCGGTCCGAGCCGACGATCCGGGTCGCGGTGGTCGACCTGGCCGACCCGGTAGGCCCGTTCCCCGAGTCAGGTGCCGCCGAGCGAGCCGCCCGCTTGATCTACCTCCCGGTCCTCGCCAACGACGACGAAGCGTCGCTCCGGGGGGAATCCTCCGGGCAACTCCTGGCGAGTTGGAGCGTCCTCGAACTCGGCTCGACCTGGCGGATCGGCTTGAAGCCCGACTTTCGCTGGTCCGACGGGTCGAGGCCGGCCTCGGCCATCGACGTGGCCCGCTCGCTCGCCGACCGCGCCTCGGGCGCCTCGCCGGGATATAACGCCCGATGGGCGGACCTCCTCGACCGGATCACCGTCCTGGATGAGAACCGACTCGAAGTCAAGCTGACCCGGTCGACCGCCAAGCCGGAAACCTGGCTCCTCGATCCCGTCGGCCCGGCGCACGCCTCGTCCGACGGCTGGGTGTCGTCGGTCGCCGGTGGCCGCCTTCCCGTCGGCGACGGCCCGTTCCGCTGGAAATCCGCCGACGCCGCCGGGACGACCTTCGAAGCGTCCCGGTCGACCCCCGCCGACGCGACCCCCCGGATCAAGCGGATCATCGAGGTTCCAGCCGCGTCGACCTTGACCCTCGCCGAGCGGATCGGCCGAGGCGAGGTGGATCTGATCGACCATGTCCCGCCCGGCGAACTCGCCGAGATGGCCAAGCTCCCCGAGGTGAAAGTCGGGGCCTATCAGTCGCCGAGCGTCCACCGCCTCGCCGTCGACGGCCGGACCCCGGCGCTGGCCAACCGCAAGCTCCGCCGGGGGCTCTCGATGGCGATCGACCGCGTCACCCTGCTCCAAGATCAAATCCTCGGTCATCCGCCGACAGGCCCGAACAAGGTCGCCGACGCCCCGTTCGTGCGCGGGTCGTTCGTCGCCGACCCGAACGTGAATCCTCTGGAATACAACCCGGTCCTGGCCAAAGGGCTGATCGCCGCCGCGATCAAGGAGTTGGGCGGGAACCCGATCAAGCTGACCTTGGAATACCCGAGCATCGCCGAGGCGCGGGCGACCGTCCCCAAGATCGCCTCGGCGATCCGGGCGCTTGGCGTCGAGGTCGAGGCGATCGAGCGCCCCGAGTCGAGCCTCGAAGCGGGCTTGCGATCGGGGCGGCGGTTCGACCTCGCCTACCGGGCTTCCCGGCCGACCGACCCGCTCCGCGACGCCGGGCCGCTCTTGATCCCCGCCTACGACGCCCCTCCGTCGAGCGGCGGCTTCGCCTCGGCGGCCAGCCCTCGGATCTTGCAACTCTTGATCGAACTCGACCGCGCCCCCGAGCCGCAATCCGCCCGCCGCCTGGCCGTGCAGGTCGACCACGAGTCGCGCGACGAGCTGCCGGTGATTCCGCTCTGGCAGGTGGAAGACCACTACGCCTGGCGATCCAACGTCCGAGGACCTGCCGGGTCCACCGACCAGTTTTACCGAGGCGCAGTCACCTGGGAGGCCGAACCGTGGCTCGCCAAAGACCCTTGATCGTCGGGTTGCTGACCCTGATCGTCACTTTCGCCCTCGGGTCGCCCACAACAAACGCCGTCGGCAAGGCCGCTCCCGAGGCACCCAAGATCCCGATCGGGAACCGGCCCTATGCGATCAAGGCGCATGTCAGCTTCGACCCCTCGGCGCGGGTGGATGGGGCTTCGCGGTCGGTGGTCCTCGAAGATTGGCTCGGGCTGATCCGCCGGTTCGTCGGGGCCCCCTGGAAGGTCGACGCGGTCAACGAGTTGCCGACCCTGGCGGCGGTCCCGCTCGATTCGCTCGCCCCCGATCACTTGAAATCCCTGGGCGAAGCGGTCGACAAGGTTTGGGCGATCAAAGTTCGCCGCGAGGGACCTTTACTAATCCTCGAAGGACGCGAGTTCGACGTGACGACCGGCCGGGTCGGCGAGGTCCACCGCGCCGAGGTCCGCGAGGCGATCGACCTGCCTCGGGGGCTGCTCACCTTGTCGAGGTCGCTGTTCGAGCCGGTGGCCGACGTCGGCGAGCAGAAGGCGGGCGGCGTCTCGTTCCAGGTCCAGGGCGGGGCGATCGACGCGGCGAACCCGATCGGAGTGGTGGCCCCGGTCGGCTCGGTGTTCCGGGCGTTCCGGCTGTTCTTGCAGCCCGACGGGTCGATGGCCGAGATCCGCGAGATCCCCTACTCGTACTTCCGGGTCGAGGCCCGCGAAGGCGCGACCGCCCGGTGCTCGATCATCAAAGGGGTCGGCGACCCGCTGACCGGGCGTTATGCCCGCAAGAACAAGGTCGTCGCCCTGGGGGTCCAGCCGAGCATGGCGCCGACCCGGCTCCGGTTCCTCTTGAAGGCGGATCGGTCCCCCGCCGCCGGCTACAAGCTGGCGGCCCGGTCCGCCGAGCCTGACGCGAAGTCCAACGAGGTCGGGATCACCGACCGCGAGGGGCGGGTCGAGCTTCCCGGCAACTTCGCCGACGGCTTGGTGATCGTCCGGGTCCTGGCGGGGAACAACGAGCCGATGGCCGACTTGCCCGTGATGCCGGGGGAAACCCGGGCCGAGCGGACGATCATCTTCGAGGGGCGGCCGAAGACCTTGGACCTCGAAGCGAAGCTCGACGCCCTCCGCGACGCGATCATCGACGTCGTCGCCACCCGCTCCCGGCTCGAAGCCCGGATCAAGGCCCGGCTCGAAGGCGAAGAGTGGGCGGGGTTCGCCGAGGCCGTCTCTGAGTTCCACAAGCTCCCCCCCCGCGACGGCTTCATGACGCAACTCAAGGCGCTTCGGACCGACGCCGAGCAGCTCGAAGCCGAAACCAAGACCTTGGTCCTGACCAAGAACGCTCGGGCCGAACTCGACGAGACCCAGGCCCTGATCGAGCGTTACATGGACGACGACACCGTCCGCGCCCTGGAAGAAGCCGCCGCGGGCGCCAAGGCCGACAAGGCGGCCCTCGCCCCCAAGACGAAGTCCGCCCGCAAGAAGCCTTGACGCCCCGACCGCCAAAATCTTCGACTCGACCGACTTGTCGCACCGTCGAACGGATGCTAAACTACCAGACTATCGACGACGATTGTCGTGGCGGTCCGGGCCTTCTCATGTCGGGAAAGGGTCGAGCCTTTGAAATACACTTCGGTGATCCTGACGGCCTTGATCGCCGCCATCCTGGCGGGCTGCGACCGGGTCGACCCTTGGGCGCAAACCTCGGCCCCACGCGCCCAGCGATCGGCCCCGACCTGCGGCCGGAGGGCCACGGCGCTTTGGACGCCGCCCCAATTCGAGGTCGCCCCCGACGCGGCCCGGGTCGAGGCGGGCGACCCGGGTTTGCAACTCGTGGTGACCCGTCACGACCCGAACGGGACGATCCGCGACTTTTCGGCCTCGGCCACCTGGAAGGCGGAACCCGCCGGGGTCGTCGAGGTCGCCGCGGGCGGGTTCGTCCGCCCGGTCGGTTCGGGCCGGGTCGAAATCGTCGGCCAGATTCCCGGCGAGCCCGCGACGGTCCGCACGGTGGTCACGGTCGCCGACCCCTCTCAAAGGTCGTGGAACTTCGCCGAGGACGTCGAGCCGCAACTGACCCGCTTGGGTTGCAACGCCGGGGGGTGCCACGGTCGGCTCGACGGCCAGAACGGCTTCCACCTCTCGCTGTTCGGCTACGACGCCGAGGGGGATTTCCGGGCCTTGACCCGCGAGTCGTCGGGGCGTCGGGTCAACCTCGTCCGCCCCGAGTCGAGCCTGCTCATGACCAAGGCCACCGGGTTGGTGCCCCACGCCGGGGGGATGAAGCTGGTCCCCGGCTCGGACGGGTACAAGACCCTGCTCGGCTGGATCAAGGCGGGGGCGCCCGAAGCCTCGCCCAAGAACCACGGGCGGATCGCTCGCCTGGAGGTCGAGCCGGGCGCGAGTCGGCTCGAAGGGCCGGGCCTTCGCCAGCTCCGGGTCGTTGCCCATTATGCCGACGGGGCCACGCGCGACGTGACCCGGATGGCCCAGTACAAGACGAACGACGACTCGACCCTGACCGTCGACGCCCAGGGGCAAGCCCAACTCCTCCGCCGGGGCGAGGCCGATCTGGTGATTCGCTACGAGTCGCAAGTCGCTTCGGCGAGGGTGTCGGCGGCGATCAACCCAGGTTTGGCCCACGACTTCGCCCGCGACCCCCGGGCCAACTTCATCGACGACGAGGTCCTCAAGCGGCTGGCGTCGCTCGCGGTCCCGCCCAGCCCTCCGAGCGGCGACTCGGCGTTCTCGCGGAGGGTTTCGCTCGACCTGACCGGCGAACAGCCCAGCCCCGACCGCGTCCGCGACTTCCTCAAGGACAACGACCCGGACAAGCGGCGGAAGCTGGTCGGCGAACTGGTCGGGTCGGCGGATTTCGTCCGGTTTTGGCAGATCAAGCTCGGCGACCTCCTGGAGATCACCACCGCCCGCCCCGACCTGGGGAACTCGGCGATCACCTATCAGACCTGGATCAAGAAGCGGCTGCTCGACAACGCCCCGTGGGACCAGACCGTCCGGGCGCTCTTGACCTCGACCGGCGACCCGACCGACCGCGAAACCGGGGGGCCGGTGGCCTACGCCCTCGAAGCCGCCGACCCGAAGGCCGCCGCCGAGAAGTCGGCCCAGCGGTTCTTGGGGATCAGGCTCCGCTGCGCCCAGTGCCACGACCACCCGTTCGACGTCTGGACCCAGGACGACTATTTCGGCCTGGCCGCCACCTTCGCCAAGGTCGAGAGGTCGGGCGGCGGGATGATGGGGATGATGGGCAACCGCTCGATCATCAAGATTAATGGCGAGGGGACCATCGCCAACCCCCGGACCCACCAAGCCGCCCCCGCCAAGATCCTCGGCGGGCCGGTCATCGCCGCCGAAGGTTCGGAAGACCCCCGGGTCAAGCTCGCCGACTGGGTCACGTCGCCCGACAACCCGTTCTTCGCCCGAGCGATGAGCAACTGGGTCTGGGCCCAGTTCTTCGGCAAGGGGATCGCCAACCCCCCCGACGACCTGTCGCGGTCGAACCCGCCGGTCCACCCCGAACTGCTCGACGCGCTGGCCAAGCAGTTCGTCGACCACAAGTTCAACCTCCGCGACCTGATCGAGACGATCGCCAACTCGAACACCTATGCCGCGACCTCGGCCACCGTCCCCGGCAACGAGGGCGACGACCGCCTGTTCTCGCACCAGCGCCCCCGGCCTTTGACGTCGCACCAGATGGCCGACGCCTTGGCCCAGGCGACCGACGTCGTCAACCGGTTCCGCGACAAGGCCGCCGGGACTCGCGCCATCGAGATCAACGACCCGACCACGCCGAGCGTGATCCTCGAAGCCTTCGGCCGCTGCAACCGGATCAACGGCTGTGCCTCGGTCGACACCCCGGCGCTGAGTTTGCGACAGTCGCTCCTGGTGATCGGCGGCGACGTGATCGAATCGAAGGTCACGCACCCCAAAGGCTACCTGGCCAACCTCCTCGAATTAAGCCCCGCCGCCGACGAGGTGGTCGAGAACCTCTACCTCCGGGCGTTGTGCCGGATGCCGACCTCCGAAGAATCGGCCCACTGGACGGCGCAGCTCAACAGCGCCCCCGGCTTCAAGGAAGCCGCCGAGGACCTGTTCTGGGCCTTGCTCAACTCGCGAGAGTTCGCCTTCAATCATTGATCCCGGCTCGATCCGAGAGTTCCTTCGAGGAGGATGGTCGTGGCTCACATGAAATCCGGACCCGCCCGAGCTTGCCAAGGTCCTAACCGCCGCGAAGTCCTCCGATTGGGGATGCTGACCGCGTTCGGCGTGGGGATCGACGACCTCCTCCGCCACCAGAGCCAAGCCCTGGCCTCGGGCGCGGGCGGGGTCAAGCCCGCCAAGGTCAAGCACTGCATCTTGATCTGGCTGGCGGGCGGGGCGTCGCACCTCGACACCTTCGACCCCAAGCCCGACGCCCCCAGCGACTTCCGGGGGGAGTTCGCCGCCATCCCCACCGCGCTGCCCGGCCTGATGCTCTCCGAGGTCTTCCCCAAGCTCGCCAAGGTCATGGACCGGGCGACCTTGATCCGAGGCGTCACCTCGCCCGAAGCCGACCACGACCGGGCGTCGCACCACCTCATGACCGGCTACCGGCCCTCGCCCAGCCTGGTCTACCCCGGTTTCGGGGCGGCGGTCGCCAAGTCGATCGAGGGGGGGACGGCCGGTTCGAGCATGCCGCCCTACGTCGCCTTGCCCGACCCGTCCGCCTATGCGACCTCGGGCTACCTGACCCCGGCCTACGACCCGTTCTCGGCGGGAGGCGACCCCAACCTCGAAGGGTTCCGGGTCCGCGACCTCACCCCGCCCGACAAGGTGACGCTGGACCGGCTCAACCGGAGGCGGGAGATGGTCCGCTCGCTCGACCAGTTCGCGGGCGACGTCGGTTCGACCCCGTTGGTCGCCAGCCGCGACAAGTTCGCCGACCGGGCCTATGACCTGCTCACCTCGTCGAGCACCCAGGCGGCGTTCCGGGTCGGCGACGAGCCCGCCCCGCTCCGGGATGCCTACGGTCGGACCACGTTCGGCCAGTCGTGCCTGCTCGCGCGTCGGTTGGTCCAGGCCGGGGTGAGCTTCGTCACGATCAACAACCGAGGCCCCGGCCCGCTCCAGTGGGACACCCACCAGGACAATTTCAAGACGATCCGCAACACCCTGGCCCCGCCGCTCGACTCGGGCCTGGCCACCTTGATCGAGGACCTCGACCGCCTAGGGATGCTCGACGAGACCTTGGTCGTGGCGATGGGCGAATTCGGCCGGACCCCCCGGATCAACCAGAATGGGGGTCGCGACCACCACGGCCGGGCCAACTGCGCCTTGTTCGCCGGGGCGGGGATGCCCAAGGGGGCCCTCATTGGCCGGACCGACGGCAAGGGGGACTCGCCGGTCGACCGCTCGATCACCCCGAGCGACCTCGCCGCGACGCTCTACTCGGCGCTCGGGATCGACCCGAACTACCAATTCGAGACCCCCGACGGCCGGCCGATCCGCCTGGTCGACGGCGGTCGACCGCTCCCGGAACTCGTCGGCCACGCTTGATCCCGGTTGCGAATCGAGGGCGTTCCTGGTGTGATCGGTCGAGCCAATCCCCCTCGACCGACCCACGCCCGGGACTGCTTCGATGACCGAGGACCTGTTCGGCCCGCCCGACGACGCGATGCTCGACGTCCAAACCCATGCCGAGGGGCCCGTCGGGTCGATCCCCCTGTCGGACCAGCGGCTCAAGGAGTGGCCCTCGGGCGACCTGTTCGGCCTGACCCAGAACGCCGGGATGGGCTGGAAGCCCGACGAGGTCGACCGCGACCCCTACCTGATCCTCAGCACCCAAGGGGGGATGCGGGCCGAGGACGGGTCGCCGATCGCCCTGGGATACCACACCGGGCACTGGGAGGTCGGCCTCCTGGTCAAGGAAGCGGCGGTCGCCTTGAAGGCGCTAGGGATGGCCCCGTTCGCCGGGATGGTTTCCGACCCCTGCGATGGTCGGACCCAAGGCACCCCGGGGATGATGGACAGCCTCCCTTACCGCAACGACGCCGCGATCGTGTTCCGCCGCCTGATCCGGTCGTTGCCGAGGCGGAAAGGGGTCCTCGGCGTCGCGACGTGCGACAAAGGGTTGCCCGCCATGATGTTGGCGGTGGCAGGTTCGAAGAACTTGCCTGGGGTGATCGTCCCCGGTGGCGTGACCTTGCCGCCGACCCGGGGCGAGGACGCCGGCAAGATCCAGAGCATTGGCGCCCGCTATTCGCACGGGGAACTCAGCCTCAAGGACGCCGCCGAACTCGGTTGCCGGGCCTGCGCGACCGCCGGGGGCGGGTGCCAATTCCTCGGGACGGCGGCTACCGCCCAGGTCGTCGCCGAAGCTTTGGGTTTGACCGTCCCCCATGCCGCGCTCGCCCCCTCGGGCCAGCCGATCTGGCTCGACGTCGCCCGGCGGTCGGCCCAGGCCGTCGTTGATTTATCGAGTCGCGGCCTGACCACGGTCGACATCCTGACCTCGGCGTCGATCCGCAATGCGATGACCGTCCACGCCGCGTTCGGCGGGTCGACGAACCTCCTTTTGCACATCCCGGCGATCGCCTTCGCCGCCGGCTTGCCCCGACCGACGGTCGAGGATTGGGCCGAGGTCAACCGCCGGACGCCTCGGCTGGTCGACGTCCTCCCCAACGGCCCGAGCTACCACCCGACGATCCGGGCCTACCTCGCGGGAGGGGTGCCCGAGGTGATGCTCCACCTCCGAAGTCTCGACCTCCTTGATGTTTCGGTCCTGACGGTCTCGGGCCTGACTTTGGGTGAGAACCTCGACGTCTGGGAACTCTCCGATCGACGGAACAAACTTCGCGACCGACTCGAACAGGCGGATGGAGTCGACCCTACCGACGTGATCATGAGTCCCGAGTTGGCCCAAAGCCGAGGCTTGACCAGCACCGTGACCTTCCCGCGCGGTAACCTCGCTCCCGAAGGGTCGGTGATCAAGAGCACGGCGATCGACCCGACCGTCGTCGGCCCGGACGGAGTCTACCGCAAGGTCGGCCCGGCCCGGGTCTTCACCCGCGAGCCCGCCGCCATCGCCGCGATCAAGGGGCGGGGGGCCAGGCCGCTCCGCTCGGGCGACGTCCTGGTCTTGATCGGTCGGGGGCCGCTCGGGACCGGGATGGAAGAGGTCTACCAGATCACCTCGGCGCTCAAGCATTTGTCGTTCGGCAAGGAGATCGCCGTCGTCACCGACGCCCGGTTCTCGGGGGTCTCCACCGGCGCCTGCGTCGGCCATGTCGGGCCCGAGGCGCTGGCCGGTGGCCCCATCGGCCGGGTCCGCGACGGCGACCTGATCCAAATCGTGGTCGATCGCGTCCGCCTCGAAGGGTCGGTCGACCTCGTCGGGGCCGACGGCCAACACCTCACCCCCGAAGCCGCCGCCATCCTGCTCATCGACCGAGAACCACACCCCGACCTCGCCCCCGACCCCGACCTTCCCGACGATACCCGGCTTTGGGCCGCCCTCCAGTCGTTGGGGGGAGGGACCTGGGGCGGCTGCGTCTACGACCCCGACGCGATCATCAACGCGATCGAAGCTGGTCGATCGATCCGCGTGAGCGGGACTTGAGGTCCACGAGGGGCCTATCCCTCGCGGCGAATCATATCGATCCCAGAAATTTATTGCACATTTCAAATTGCGGATCGCAAATAGTGCATCCGTATGGTTTTGCGATTTGCGATCCGCAATTTGAAATGCGTTGGAAATTCTTGGGATGCGTATCACTTCTTCGGTTGGGCGGGAGCGGACCTGGGTCCGAACACCCTGGCCGGGCCGGTGCGCCGAGGGGCCTGCTGATCGTTGGCCTTGGGGGGCATGATCGGGGCGATCTGGATCTGCGGTTGGGCGCGGAACATCGGATCGGCCCGGTTGGGCACCAGGCTGACGTTCGAGTCGACCGGCTTCGATTCGCCCAGGGATGTTTGGAGCCGGATCGACGACTCGGCGAGGAAGCGGGGCCACCCTCGATCGGGGCGCGGCTCGCTGTTGACTTGGTAGTGATCGCCGATCCACTCGACCCTCCGAACGACCGGCTGGTCGACCTTGTCGAGGAACGCGATGACCCTTCGGGCGGAGGTGAACTGCCCCTGGTTGAGGAGGATCTGGGCCCGGATCGTCAACAACGCGAGGCGGCGCCCGGGGGTTTCGGCCCCGGGTTCGAGCGCGTCGAGGGCTTTCAGGGCCTCGGAGTAGTCTTCCCGGAGGTAGTCGAAGAACAGTCGGGCTTCGTCGAACACTCGACGGGTGGCGGGATCCAGGTCGGGTGAGTTCCGGGGGCGGTCGCAGAGGGGTCGCCCGAGCTTGCCGATCCGGCGGAGCCTCGGACCGATCTCGGAGTTCGGGGCGAATTCGGTCAGGATCGGCAGGATCGTGGGCCGCTCGATCGGGGTTGGCTGTTCGATCCCGAGTCGAGCGGAAGCCGGAGGCAGGTCCGCGAGGATGGTCCGAGCCGAATGGATCAGCGTGGCGATCCACTCCAACCGCGCCGGATCGTCGGGGGCGACCAGTCGTGATTTGAGGTCGGATGCTTCGAGGTCGCAGAGGACCGGGCTGGAGAGTTGGTCCTGCGACCCCACCCGCGCCGCCAGGGTCCGCCCGTCGGGCGACATCGACAGCGACCCGACGGGGATCGTGGAGTCGACCAGCGAGAACTTCTTGAAGACGGCGTTGTCGCGCGGGTGGTACCAGGCGATCTGGTTGGGCTGCCCTTCGACCTGGGTGGCGCAGAGCACGTTTTCCCCGTCGCGGTCGAACGTGATCGACGCCCCTTCGACCTGTCGGTCGCGGTTGGGCCCGAAGTCGCCCGACAGGGTCCGGACGGTTTCCACCGCGAACGTGTCGACCCGGACCCGGACCAGGTCCAGCGGTTCGATGGCGAAGTCCACCTGCTTGGGGCTCGATCTCCGGGCGACGACGAAGACCGACAGCCCGTCCCTCGTCCAACCCGGCGCCTGGCTCGCCTGGCCGACGTCGATCAGGTGGCGGGGCTGCCCCAGAGCCGAGTCGACGTAGTGGAGCGAGTGGCCGCCGGCCCGGAGGTAGAACGCCAGCCGGCTCCCCGTCGGCGCCCATGAAGGGAGGAAAGCGTCGGCGATGACGTTGACCAATCGGCCATTGTCGGCCCGGATGATCGACAAACCCATCGGTTCGAGCTGCGGGACCGCGAGATACCGCCCGTCGGGGCTCCAGGCGATGGCCTGGTAGGGCAACCGCGACGCCTCGGCATCCATCGCCGTCAGAGGGCGCGACGAGACCACCCGCCGACGAGTCAAGCCTTCGAGGATGACGACCTCGAACCGCTTGGAGTTGTCGGGGTCGGTGACTACCCGACCGAACGCCAAGGCCCGGCCATCGGGGCTCCAACCCGGAGCCGTGATCGGTCCGGTCGACTCTTCGAGGAGCACCGAGGCATTCGTCGAAGCCCGGGTCGCCCAGAGCCGGTAACTCGAAGGGGGCGATGTCGTTGGCTTCTTGGGGGGCCGGGAGGTGTCGAAGATCCAGCCCGGCGCGAGGATCTGGTCGGTCGGGCGGACCTCGACCGTGTAGGCGATCCACGAGCCGTCGGGCGACCAGGGGATCGGGGCATGGAGACAACCGGCCAGGATCAGAAGCGTGGTCGCAAGTCCGACGATGGTGCGTCGCATGGCGGAGGTTCCCATCGAGTCCATCATCAAACCCGGGCGAACTCATCCCTGGCTCGGTCCGGGGCGTCCCTCATCCATCTTATGGCGAGCGGCCCCGGGTTGGATAGGACCTGCTCGGGAACAAGGCCCGTTCCGACGCGAGGGCGAGGAACCGATCGAGCTTGACGCTCCGGGCGGTTCGGGTTAGGGTGCGGCGTCAACCTTCGAAGGATTCGAGGGAGTTGAATGCCCGTCTCGGGCGACCGACAAGGGAGTGTCCGTCGATGCAGGACCACGGGAAGACCGCCGAACCGCTCAGCGTGCCGGCCTTGGATCTGAGGGCGCAGTACCGGACGATCCGCCACGAGGTGGAGCCGGTGGTCCTTCAGGTGATGGACAGCCAGTATTTTATCCTCGGCCCCGAAGTCACCGGGTTTGAAACCGAGGCCGCCAACTATTGCGGGGCGAAGCACGCGGTCGGATGTTCGTCGGGGTCGGATGCCTTGCTCCTGCCGCTGATGGCGATCGACCTCAAGCCGGGCGACGAGGTGATCACCTCGCCCTACTCGTTCTTCGCCACCGCGGGCGCGATCTGGCGGACCGGCGCGGTCCCGGTGTTCGTCGACATCGACCCCGTCAGCTTTAACATCGACCCGTCCAAAATTGCCGCTTCCATCACCCCCAAGACCAAGGCGATCATCCCGGTCCACCTCTACGGCCAGGCCGCCGACATGGACCCGATCAACGCCCTGGCCCGAGACGCCGGCCTGTTCGTGCTCGAAGACGCGGCGCAAGCCATTGGCTCTGCCTACAAAGGCGTGAAAGCGGGCACGCTCGGGCACGCCGCCGCGTTCTCGTTCTACCCTTCCAAGAACCTCGGCGGGTTCGGCGATGCCGGGATGGCCACCACCAACGACCCCGAGCTGGCCCAGCGGGTCGCCCGGCTCCGGGTCCACGGGATGGAGCCGAAGTACCACCACCACGAGGTCGGCTACAACGCCCGGATCGACGCCCTCCAAGCGGCGGTCTTGCGGGTCAAGCTCCGCCACCTCGACGCCTGGACCGAAGGCCGTCGCTCGGTCGCCGACCGATACCGCCGTTTGTTCGCCCAGGAAGGTTTGGACGACGTCGTCACCACCCCGACCGAAGCTCCCGGCCACTTCCACGTCTACAACCAGTTCGTCGTTCGGGTTCCGAGCGACGCCCGCGACCCGCTCCGCGCCCACCTGGCCGAGCGTCGGGTCGGGTCGGAGATTTACTACCCGATCCCGCTCCACTTGCAAGCCTGCTTCGGCAGCCTCGGTCACAAGACGGGCGACTTCCCGATCGCCGAAGCCGCCGCGAACGAGACGATCGCCTTGCCGATGTATCCCGAGCTGAGCAACGAAGCCTTGAAGCACGTCGTCAGTTCGGTCGGCTCGTTCTTCGACGCCCAGACGATCCTGCCGTTCCACCGGCGGAAGAACGTGGCTTGAGCCGGCTTGCCGGTCCACTCCGCCGGAGCGCCACCCCTCGGAAGCGCTCTGGGCGGATCAGACCTTGGGGGCCGCTTCCTTGGTCGCCTCGATCCGCCCCATGTGGGTCGATCCCCAGTCGCAAAGCGGCTTGAGGGCTTCCAGGAGCGACTCGCCGAACTCGGTGGCGGCGTACTCGACCCGGGGCGGGACTTCGTGGAAGTCGCGACGGGTGACGATCCCGTCGGCTTCCATCTCCCGGAGTTGCTGGATCAGCATCTTCTCGCTGATCGTCCCGACCAATCGGCGCAACTCGCCGAACCGCTGGGGACCGGCCTTCAACCTCCAGAGGACCAGAGGCTTCCATTTCCCCCCCACCACATCGAGCGCCGCGGCTAAACCATACCTACGAACGGATTCGCTCATCGCCCCGCCCCCGTAGAACCCATCACAACCATACTTACCAAAGGGTAAGTACTTGCCCGCCAGAAAGCAACCCCTATCATTGCCGCACTGGACCACCCGACCGGGGGATCAGGAGGAATTGACATCCAATTTCCAGACGAAAACGGGAGATGCGAAGCGATGGCCGGAAAACTCGAAGGCAAGGTCGCGGTGATCACGGGCGGGAACAGCGGGATCGGCCTGGCGACCGCCCAGCGGTTCGCCGCTGAAGGGGCGTTCGTCTTCATCACCGGGAGGCGCCAGGAGGAACTCGACAAGGCCGCTCGCGAGATCGGAGCCAACTCGTTCCCGGTCCAAGGGGACGTGACCAGCATGGCCGACCTCGACCGCTTGTACGCGACGGTCGAGCGGGAAAAGGGGAAGATCGACATCCTCTTCGCCAACGCCGGGTTGGCCAAATTCATGCCGCTCGGCGCGATCACCGAAGAAAACTTCGACCAGTTGTTCAACCTCAACGTCCGGGGGCTCCTGTTCACCGTGCAAAAAGCCCTCCCGCTGCTCCGCGACGGCGGGTCGATCGTCCTCAACGCCTCGATCGCCGGCAGCACGGGAATCGAAGCCAGCAGCGTCTACGGCGCCAGCAAGGCGGCGGTCCGGTCATTCGCCCGGACCTGGTCGGCCGACCTCAAGAACCGCAAAATCCGCGTCAACGCGATCAGCCCGGGGACGATCCCGACCCCCGCCTACGAAAACTTCGGAGGAATGTCGCCCGACCAGGTGGACCAGCTGATCCAAAACCTGACGGCGAACATCCCGCTGGGTCGTCCCGGCCTGACCGACGAGATCGCCAAGGCGGTCGTCTTCCTCGCGTCGGACGACAGCAGCTATGTCGCCGGGATCGAACTTGTCGTCGATGGAGGGATGACCCAGGTTTGACCGAACCTCCCCGACAACCCGCCATCTCCACGGGGTTTCCCGGGAATCGGTGGTCGGTCGGCGCTCGCGCGGAGGTCGGTCTCCTCCTATAATAGACGAGGCGGCAGGCTCCGGGGCGACGGTCCCGGGCCGCCTCGACGACGGGGGGCGAGCGATATGGGCCGGGCTCGATGCGTGTTGCAGGTCAAGGGGCTTGATTGCCCGGTCGAAGTCGCGGCACTCCGCGCGGCCCTCGACGGCGCGCCCGGTGTCTCGTCGCTCGGCTTCGACCTGATCCACGGCGTCATGACCGTTGACTACGACTCCGACGCGGTCGAGCCTCCCGCCTTGATCCGACGGGTCGCCACCCGGGCCGGGATGAAGGCGGAACTCGCCGGAACGCCCGAGGCCGCCGAGAACTGGTGGTCCCGGAACGTTCGCTGGATGTCGATCGCCGCTTCGGGGACGCTCTTGCTGATCGGTGTCGTGATCGGCTATTCCGGGGCGGTGTCGAAGTCGAACATCAACGCCTCGATGCTCGCCTATGCCCTGGCGATCGTCGCGGGCGGGGTCGACCTTGTCCCGAAAGCCTGGCGAAGCCTCCGCCAACTTCGGCTTGACATCCACGTCCTGATGGGCGCGGCGATCCTGGGGGCGATCGCGCTGGGCCAGTGGGATGAGGCGGCGACCGTCGCCTTCCTGTTCGGCCTGTCCGAGGGGCTGGAAGCCTTGAGCGTCGACCGAGCCCGACGCGCCGTCCGGGCGCTCCTCGAAGTCGCCCCCGAGACCGCCGAGCGGATCGAAGCCGATGGCCGGGTCGTGACGGTGGCCGCTTCGGAGGTCGTCGGAGGCGACCGCGTCCGGGTCCGTTCGGGCGAGCGGGTGCCGGTCGACGGTTTGATCGTGTCCGGGCGGTCGAGCGTCGACCAGAAGGCGATCACCGGCGAGTCGGTGGCCGTCCTCCGGGAAGTGGGCGACCCGGTGTTCGCCGGCTCGGTCAACGGCGAGGGGGCCTTGGAGGTCGAGGCGTCGGGTTCGCTCGACGACTCGCTAATCTCCCGGGTCGCCGATCGAGTCCGGGAAGCCCAGGCGAGCCGGGCCCCCGTCGAGCGGACGGTCGAGCGGTTCGCCGCCTATTACACCCCGAGCGTGGTCGTGGCGTCGCTGCTCCTGATGCTCGCCCCGCCGCTCTATCTCCTGGCGACGGGTGCCGGCCCCGCCTGGTCGACCTGGTTCGCCCGGGGCCTGGTCGTCCTGGTGATCGCCTGCCCGTGCGCCTTGGTGATCGCCACGCCGGTGGCGCTGGCCTCGGCGATGGCGGCGGCGGCCCGGCGGGGGGTGTTGCTCAAAGGGGGGCAATTCCTCGAAGAGGTGGGACGGCTCCGCGTCCTGGCCTTCGACAAGACGGGAACATTGACCCTGGGAGAACCCAATGTCGTCGAGGTGGTCGCCGCCGACGGCCGCCCCGAGGCCGACGCCCACCTCCTCGGGATCGCCGCCGCCCTCAGCGACCAGGGGGGGCACGTCCTGGGCCGGGCGATCTCCAAGCATGCCCGGAGCTTGCGGATCGAGGTCCCCATCGCCGACGCCTACGAAGCGGTCCCTGGCCTGGGGGCGTCGGGGCGAGTCGGCGCGACCGAGTATCACATCGGGAGCCACCGCTACATCGACGAGGCCGGCCTTTGCCCGCCCGACTTCCACGCCCGGTTCGGCCAGGCCGAGGCCGAAGGCGCTGTCGGGACCTCGGTCGCCTTGACCGGGACCGACGGGCCGGTCGGCTGGATTCGCCTCGCCGACCGCCCCCGGCCGGGAGCCTCCGAGGTCGTCGCCGACTTGCGAAACTTGGGGATCGAGGTCGTGATGCTCACCGGCGACAACGCCTCGACCGCCCTCGCCGTCGCCCGGGAACTGGGAATCCTCGACCACCGCTCCGGCCTCCTCCCCGCCGACAAGGCATCGATCATCGCCGAACTCAACGCCCGACGAGGCCCGACCGGGATGGTCGGCGACGGCGTCAACGACGCCCCCGCGCTTGCCGCCGCGCGAGTCAGCGTCGCCCTGGGAGGGGTCTCCAGCGCCTCGGCCCTCGAAACCGCCGACATCGTCCTCATGGCCGACGACCTCGCCGGCCTCCCCTGGCTCATCCGCCTCGGTCGGGCCACCCTTGCCCGAATCCGCCAGAACATCACCCTGGCCCTCGCCTCCAAGGCCCTGGTCCTGGTCCTCGCCGCCTTCGGCCTGGCGACGTTGTGGATGGCCATCCTCGCCGATGTCGGGGTGAGTATTTTGGTCACTCTCAACGCTTTACGGCTTTTGCGGCGGGCATAATGGTAAAGAAAATCGTCGATTAAATTAATGTCGAAGCTGTAGGAGTTTCGACCTGTTGCAAGATGGATTATTTTTCACTCCTCCAGCCCTCCGATTGCTCTTCGCAACTCGACGACTTCAATAGGGCATTCGGGCCAGTTGTGCTCCCAACAGACTATGACATCGCAACCGTCTGGATCGTGCCCATGCTCTTTGAAGTTCCTGCTCAGGAATTCAAACTCGATGCTTACTTTTTGCCAACGTTGACTCTTTCGATCGACACACCGTTTCGCCTCGCAATCTGGATATGCCGCATGGATTGCCTCGACAATAAACCCAAGCTCATAACTAAGCATGCCAAAAAGGAAGACTACTCCTTGTTCATTAATCGGAGCATGCCGTAGACCACGAAAGTCGATCGGTGGCCCGAACAAAGGACCATCGTTCTTGGACCAGACGTTTCGCCAGGGAACTGCTGTGGTAGTTTGAGCGATTGGGGATGTAATAGGAATCAAATTCGTAATTTTCGCTTGCAGTTGCTCCAATAGAGGTGACGTTGGAAAATGGCTTTCTAGCCAGTCCCGATAATGCGTGAGCGTTCCTTGCATACCACCAAAACGCTTTCCGATGACTTTTATAGAGAAGCGTGCGTGGGATGCGAAGACATGCCAAGTCGGAACCTTTCCAAGTTCCGAAGCCACACGATGAAACTCTGCTAATAACTCGTCATCCGAAAGCAATTTGTTGGCTTTTGGGTGCCGTTCAAGACCAGCGGCACGTTTGACTTCTGACCAGCCGCCCTCCGGAAAAAGCTTGTAGAGAAAATACTGACCTATGCCAGTGAGTCGCTCGAAGTCAGACCGTGAGAGAGGCCCATCAGCCTGCAACGCCGCCCTCTTCGCCGCATCAACAATCATTTCTCGTGTCATTTCAAACATCGATTTTTAACCCGTCTGACTTTCGATCAGCTGGCCCGATCGACATGTCGATTCAAATCGATTCGTCTGTTATGCAACCTGGTAGATCGCCGGTCGATACTTGGGCGGCGGAATCGGCTTGCCTTCGGCCAACGCGACGTCCAGCCAGGCTGCCTTGGCGATGATGACTTGGCGCAGAGCTTCCTCGGGCGTCGCCCCGAACGCCGAACAATAAGTAAGGTCGGGGATGTCAGCGATATAACCGCCGTCTTCGTCGCTGTAGAAAAGGTTGATGTGATGGTCGCTCACTTCGATTCCTCCAATATGAGCCGATACCGCTCGACCAAGCGCAGGAATTGCCGAACCTGATACGGCTTCGCTTCCCCGTCGGCCTCTTGCAAGTTTAGTAGATCTGGGATCGCCGGGTGCTTAAAAACGTAATGGCTCCCTGAGATTCGCATTAGACTGAACCCAAACGCCTCGACAAGAGTTCGGACATCATCAAATCTCGCGTTGCTCGGGGACGCCAGAAGTTTTTGCAGTAGCTTCCGCTTGTTCACTCGACCAATCCTGCCCGAAGTGATCGCGCCGCAATTGAGAGAATTTGATTCTACCGACGCTCGCCAATTAGCGGAATCTCGTGATGACTGAGAATCGTACCCGCCAGCCTCACTGGACGAATGTCGTTGAATCGAGGCTACAATTCCCATTGAAGAATTGTCACTTCTGTGGAGCGAAGGGCTTGGTCGGTTCAAGGTGAATCGTGGTAGGGTGGGTTTTTTGGAGGGCTTCGATCTCTTCGAGAATCGTGGCGACAGCTTCGGGGGTGTCGAGGACTTCCAGGGTGGTTTTCGCCTCGTGCGTGGCCCCGGGGGCGAGGGGGACGACCCGGTTTCGGGCCTTCTCGAAAGCTTTGGGGTTGGGGAAGTTGGTGGCGGGTTCGAGGCCCGTGACGTAGCCGTCGTTGGGGCCGCCGGTGTTCTTCCACAAGGTGAAGCAGGGGAGTTCGCTCCGGGCGAAGCGGAGGACGACGGCCTTGGACCGGGTCGGGTCGAGGAGCATGGCGAGGGTTTTTTGGTTGGGGCCGGTCCCGATCAGGTGGGCATAATAGGCTTGCTCGGCGAAGCCGGGTTGGGGGGCTTCGTAGGTGGCCCAGGTGGAGATGCCCTCGGCGGCCCGGGGGTCGCGGGGGGTGAGGGTTTCGATCGGGGCGTGCGCGGTGGCCCCTTCGCCGAGGTAGGGGGGGCCGAAGTTCCAGTGGTAGAGGAGTTGGAACTCGCCGGGGCGGTCGGATCGGTTGGTGATCGAGTCGCGGACGACCAGGCGGTTCGAGCCGGGGGTGGTGGTGATCCGGGTCGTCAGTTCGAGTTGGGGGTGGAACAAGGTTGACTCGGCGACTCGCCCTTCGACGGTGATGAATTGTCCCGAGCCGTCGCCTTCGACGTGGACCGCGACGAAGTGCGCGGGGGTGTTGGCGATCCGGCCGTGGAGCGGGTGCATCGTCCTTCGGGGTGGGGGGGCGTCGGGGTCGGGGCTGGCCGGGTCGGAAACCTCGAAGGGGGGGCCGTTGTGGGCGAGGCCGCAGCGGACCATCCACTCGTCGAAGCCGTCGAGCCAGCCCAGGCCGCCTCGGTCTTCGAGGCGGACGAACGAGGGGTTGACCGGCCCACCTACTACCGGCGAATCCCAGCCGAGCCGGTCGCCCCGGAACGATCCTCGCCAGAGGCCCATCCCCCGGGTCGGAAGGATCTCGACGACCAAGGCCCCGTTGTCGACGACGATCCGGTCGACCCCGTCGCGGCGACCGCCCCGGAGGGTTCGCTTTCGGACCGACCAGGCGGGTTGGTCCGGGTCAATCCGGCTTGTGTTGAGGTCGGTCGCGGCCAAGTCGAAGGATTCGACGTAATGGTCGTCGGCGACGTCGGTCAAGGTGAACGAGGGCATCCGATTCAAGCCTCGACTCGACAGGTCGGAAAACGCAGGGACGACTCGGCCAGGATAAAGCGGCTCGGCGTCCGGGTCCAGCGGGTGGCGAAGTGGTCGAGGTCCGACTACCCTGTTGGGGTTGATCCGATGGGGGGAGGTGGGAAGATGCTCGAAGAAGATCGGGGCGGTTCGGGTTGGGGTTGGTCGAGGCGCGACTTCGCTCGGGCGGTTATCGGGGTGTCGGCGGTCGCGCCGGGGTGGGGCGAGTTGGCTGATTCGGAGGAGTCGCGGGCGGATTCGCCGCTCGGGAGATTTTATCGATCGCTCAGCCCGGAGCAACGGCGATCGCTCGTGTTTCCGTTCGACGACCCGAAGCGGACTTCGGTCCAGAACCACTGGGCCATCGTCCCCGCACCGATGGCCAGCTTGACTGCCAAGCAGCAAGAAATGGCCCTGGGTTTGGTCCGGCAAGCCTGCACGCCCGAGGGGTTCGCCGCGTTGACCCGAGTACGCTTGGACGACGCCGGGGGTTGGAAGCATGACCACCTCGCCGTCTTCGGTTCCCCCGACGAACCGGGCCGGTTCGAGTGGGTCTTGACCGGCCGCCACCTGACGCTGCGCGGCTCATCCACGGGCGCGATTCGCGGTGGACCGCTCTTTTTTGGCCACTCCGTTCCTGAATCCAATATCGGCGATCGCCAGGCCGAACGGGCGGGAGTCCTTTTTCGATCCCTTGACGCCCATCAGCGAGGCCGGGTTCTGGTCTCGGCGGGGCGGGGGGACATCTTTGGTTCGGGCCTGGCGATCAATTCGCTTGATCTTGGCCGGCGAGCGAACGCTCGAAGACTCCTGGCAAGCCTGGCGGGACCGTTCCGGGCCTTCGAGGTCCCATCGGTCCAGGCTTGCCTCCGAGACGAAGCGAACGGACTCGAAGGGGTTCGCTGGCAATGGTTTCCGACCGATTCCCGTCGAGCCGGCGATCCGCCCAAAGTTTGGCGGCTGATTGGCCCCGGGTTCGCCTGGTCGTTCCACGGCGAACCGCACTTCCACTCGTGGTTCGACTCGGTTTGACCAACGGCGACGGGCCGGGCTTCGAGGCGTGAACCTTGAAGCCCGGCCCGGTCGAAGATCAAAACCGAGCCGTCAGATCAAGAGCAACCCATGCTGTTCCCGCAGTTGAAGCAGCGGTAACAGGTGCCGCACCGGACGGTCAAGGCCCCGCAGTTGTCGCAGGCCGGGGCGTCGCTCTGGAAGTGGGCGAACTGCTCGTCCCGCTTTTCGAGGCCGTCGGACGAGATCGACAGCGGGGCCGACGAAGTGACCGTCGAGTGGCCGAGGACCGCCTCGGTGTGCTCGAAGTCGGCGACCGTCGCCGAGCGGACTCCGTTGGTCTTCACGACCGGCTTGGAGGCGGGGGACTCGTCGGCCACCCGTTGCGGGGCGTTGGCTTCGCGATAGCCTTCGATGAACTCCATCCCCAGCCATCGGAAAATGTAGTCGGTCACGCTCTTGGCGATCGGGATGTCCGGGTTCTTGGTGAACCCGGCGGGTTCGAACCGGCTGTGGGCGAACTTGTTGACGAACACGTCGAGCGGGACGCCGTATTGGAGGCCCATCGAGATCGACGTGCCGAGGACGTCCATCAGGCCGCCGATCGTCGAACCTTCCTTGGCCATCGTGATGAACACTTCGCCGGGTCGGCCATCGGGGTAGAACCCGACGGTGACGTAGCCTTCGTGCCCTTGGATGTCGAACTTGTGCGTCAAGCTCCGCCGGGTGTGCGGCAACCGGAGCCGCCGGGGCTGGACGCCGACCGGGTTCGGAGTCACGGCCACCGGGGCGGGGGTGGCGACCGTCGCGACCGGCTCGGCGACCGGGGCGGGCAGGGGGGACGCGGCGGCGAGCTTCGCGGCGGCGGCGTCGGCCTTGGTGTCGGTTTCCGACTTGGTGCTCACCGGTTGACTCCCCTTCGAGCCGTCGCGATAGATCGCGACCGCCTTCAAGCCGAGCCGCCATGCTTCGAGGTAGGTTTCCCGGATATCCGCCACGGTGGCGTCACTCGGGACGTTGCAAGTCTTGCTGATCGCCCCGGACAGGAACGGCTGGACCGCCGCCATCATCCGCAAGTGGCCGAGGAAGTGGATGCTCCGGCCGCCTTGGGGCGGGGCGAACGCGCAGTCGAAGACCGACAGGTGCTCGTCTTTGAGGCCGGGCGCCCCTTCGATCGTGTCCTTGGCGTCGATGTACTCGGTGATCCCCCGGATCGTCGGGTCGTCGTACCCGAGCTTGCCGAGGGCCATCGGCACCGTCCGGTTGAGGATCTTGAGCATCCCGCCGCCGGCAAGCTGCTTGTACTTGACCAGGGCGATGTCCGGCTCGATCCCGGTGGTGTCGCAGTCCATCATGAACGCGATCGTGCCGGTCGGGGCCAAGACCGTGACCTGGCTGTTACGGTACCCAAACTTGCGGCCGGCGGTCAAGCAGTCGTCCCAGACCGTCCGGGCTTCGCCCAGGAGGTCGGCGGGCACCGACTCGCCGATCGCTTCGACGGCGTCGCGGTGCATCTCCATGACCTTGAGCATCGGCTCCCGGTTGAGCGGGAACCCCTCGAACGGCCCGAGGTGCCCGGCATGCTCGGCGCTGGTGAGGTAAGCCTGACCATGCATGATCGCCGTGATCCCGGCCGCCAAGGCCCGCCCCTCGTCGGAGTCGTAGGCCAGGCCGTTGGCCATCAGCAAGCTGCCCAGGTTGGCGTAACCCAAGCCCAGCGGGCGGAACTTGTGGCTGTTCAGGCCGATCCGATCGGTCGGATAGCTGGCGTGGTCGACCAGGATCTCCTGCGCCGTGATGAAGATCCGGCAAGCGGCGCGGAAACGGGGGGCGTCGAACGTCCCGTCCTCGCGGCGGAACTTCATCAGGTTGATCGAAGACAGGTTGCACGCGCTGTCGTCGATGAACATGTATTCCGAGCAAGGGTTGCTGCTGTTGATCGGCGCGGTGTTCGGGCAGGTGTGCCACTTCTGGATCGTGTCTTCATATTGCAAGCCGGGGTCGCCGCAAAGCCAGGTCCCCTCGGCGATCCCGTCCACCAGCTTGCGGGCGGGCATGGTTTCCATCGGACGACCGGTGGTGACGGCCTTGGTCGTCCAATCGCCTCCAACTTCGACAGCGCGAAGGAACTCGTCCGTGACCCGGACCGAAAGGTTGGCGTTCTGGAACAGGACCGAGCTATACGCCTCACCGTTGAAGTTGGCGTCGTAGCCCCCTTCGATCAGGGTCCGAGCCTTGTTTTCTTCTTTGACCTTGCACTCGATGAATTCAAGGATGTCGGGGTGCCAGATCTTGAGGGTCTGCATCTTCGCGGCGCGCCGGGTCTTGCCGCCCGACTTGATCACGCTGGCGATAGCGTCGTAAACCCTCATGAAGCTGACCGGTCCCGACGGCTTGCCGCCGCCCGCCAGCTTTTCTTTGCTGGAGCGGAGGGTCGAGAGGTCGGTTCCGGTCCCCGAGCCGTACTTGAACAGCATCGCCTCCGAGGTGGCGACCCGCATGATGTCCTGCATGTCGTCGGCGACGCTCTGGATGAAGCAGGCCGACGCCTGGGGGAACTCGTAGGCGTTGGTCGCCTTGACGATCGAACGGGTCTCCTCGTCCCACCGCCAGTTGTTGGCCGGCCCTTCGATCCCGAGGTGGTGATACAGCCCGACGTTGAACCAGACCGGCGAGTTGAACGAACCGCACTGGTTGATGCAAAGGCTCGACAACTCGTCGTAGAACCGGTCGGCGTCCTCGCGGGTGGCGAAGTAGCCGTCCTCGCGGCCCCAGTCGGAGATCGTCCGGGTCACGCGGTCGACCAAGTCCCTGACGCTGTTCTCGCGCTCGGGGGTGTTGATCTCGCCGTAAAAGTACTTGCTGACGACGACGTTGGTGGCCAGTTGACTCCAGACCTTGGGGATCTCGCAATCCGTCTGCTGGAAGATGAACTTGCCACGCTCGTCCTTAATCTCTGCCGATCGAAGCTCCCACTCGACCTGGTCATACGGGCTGACCCCGTCCGTGCTGAAGACGCGGGGAACCACCATCCCCGACCGAGCAGGGCTAGAGGGAGCAGCGGTGGTTTTCATCCCCATCATCTCCCGATCTTCAACCGTTGCCATGAACCGTCTCCGCGCGTCGATTATAGCGCAGAGTTGTACAGTAGTCAAGGTGTACCGCAAGTAGCATGTTGCACAAACTCTACACCGTCTTGGCTTTAATAAGAAAAGGGGCATAATCAGCATCGTTGTCGCCGCAGAATCGAACTATGTCTTTCGACTCGATCGCACGCGGAAACCGGGCAGAAACTGCGTGAATTGCCACCTTCAGGTCACAAAAAGATTATCGGCCCACTCGATGACGAGCGATCTCGCAAAATGCCGGGAAATACTTGCTCTTGGCGCGGTCAGGCGCGAAGTAGGGGAAAGTATGCCCTGACAGCTAAAACCGCCTTGTCAAATGAGCGAAAACTCAAATGGATGGATTTTAGCGAAGAGTATGGATAAGTATATTAACTTGCAATGAAAATCTGATTCTCGTGACCGGGCCTGTTCACGGTCTGGGGATGTCGAGGTCTCGACAGATTTTTCGAGCTAAAAATTCTTCCACCTCGTTATGGCGAGGCACCGCTGAACGGCGACCGTTCGTTGGGTTCTCCCACCAAGAGTGATTGCCGCCCTCGCGGACGAATCGACAGTTGTGATGCCTCAGATGACGGATCAAGTCGATTCGTTTCAAGACATTAACCTCACCTCCTCATACGACCCTGCGGCGGCGGCGGCAGCCCGTGCATCCTCTCGATTCATCTCCAAAGCTTCCGCAAGAACTTCGCGCAGGTTGGCAAGCAATTCATCGCGGGTTGACGCTTGTGAATTGACGCCGGGAACCTCCTCCACCCAACCGATCCACCACTCACCGCTCTGCTGGACAATGGCTGTGTAACTGGCATCCATGATTCGCCTCCGGTTCGAGGAATCTGAACCGTGGCCATGATATGATGAGTTCGACAATTTTGGGATGAGGTAGAAAAAAAACCGCAGCCAACCCAGCATGTGGGATTGGTTGCGGTTTTACGTCTCGCTGAACGAGTTCGACCTTCTCGTCAACTCAGACCGGGGCGACGATGCTGGTGATTTCCACCGAAGTGTAATACTGGCGGTGGCCGTTGCGGCGGCGCATGTTCTTGCGGCGGCGGAACTTCTGGATGATGACCTTCTTGTCGCGGAATTCGCGGACGTACTTGGCGACGACTTTCGCCCCTTCGATGACGGGGGTGCCGATGGTCGGCTCGCCTTCGCCCGCGATCAGGAGGACCTTGTCGAAGATCACCTCGGCACCGATGGCCCCGTCGCGGCGGTCGACGGTGATGATCTCGCCTTCGCGGACCCGGAATTGGTGGCTGCCGTCTTCAAAAATGGCGTAATGAGGCATCCGTCAAACACTCCTCGAAGCCCGGCGGCGAACTCGCTGGCGACGGGGCGCCGGGTCCGATGAACTGGAACCAGAAGGCCGATCGACCGCCTCCGTGGGGAAACAATATCCCTCGAAAACTCTTGCGGCGCGACGCTTCGAAGCGAATAGCCTAACCGAATCGGGGCGACGAAGGAAGTCGCCCTCCGAAAAACCGCCGGGATTCGGCGAAGTTTTCGCCGCGAATGTCCGGGTCGCCTCCCGGGATTCGGAGCGATCCCGAAAAAACCCGGTTCGCTTCGGGCCGATTTTCCGAAGTTAATTTCGGCGAGGTTCAGCCTTTATGGCGAGATTGGGTTCGTTTGGGAAAGCCACCCTCGGCGAACCCGAACGGGAAGCGGCGCCCCAACCTTGGGTTCGTTTGGGATACAATCGGCGAAACGTTGGCGATGGGTTCGGCGAAGGGGGCGAGTCGCGTCATGCCGGTTCTCGACCGCGAGGAATATATCGAGCAGGCGTATTTCTTCCACGCTTTCCGCGAGCGGTTGCTCGACGGGATGCCTTCGCAAGACATCCTGGCCCGGGTTGGCGAGGAACTCCTGGCGACGACCCGGCTTCCCTTGGCCGTGTCGTTCCTGGCGACCGAGGTCAAGGTAATCGGCCTGATGGCCCCGGCGATGGCCCGGATCGGCCACTACTTCACGCCGTTTCAAGCTCACGTCATCGGCCAGGCGGAGCTTGACGTCAGCCGGTTCCCGATCGACCAGGCGCTCTTGATCCTCGAGCGCGAGGCCAAGTACCGCGCCGAGGCCCCGACCACGGCGGGCCTGTTCGTCTTCCAGTTCGAGACGTTGTCCCGGAACCGGCTCGGCTACGGCAAGGGACTCGAAGCGATCGCGGGCGACCCGGCCTACGACGACGACTGGCAGGAATACATCCACCAGCTCCGGGCCAGGCTCGGCGACGTCGACTTCGCCGACCTGATCTACGTCCGGTCCGCCTACCTGATCACCGAGCGGAGGCGGACCCATCCCGACTACGTCCCCAAGTTCCCCACCTTGTTCGGCGAGAAGGAGGGGAAGATCGCCCGGGCCAACCGGGGCCGCGACCCGCTCTACCTTTTCTCCGCCCTCCAACGCCAGCTTGGCTACCCCGAAGTTCCCAGGCTCAAGCGCCCCGACGAGGCCGAGGCCCGGATCGCGCTCCTGGAACTTCGCGTGGCGCAACTCGAAAACCGGCTCAAGGCGACCGAGTCGGCGATCAGCAATGACGCCGACGCTCCCCTCGACATCAAGCAACTGATCGTCAAGCCCGAAGACACCGCCGGACCCCCTTCGGGTTGGGGGGTGAAATGACCCACCTTGGCTTCGTTTGGGAGGCTCGACCTATGAGAACCCTCGTCGCTTCGTTCTTGTTGGGAAACTTCGCCGCCTCGGCCTTGGCGGATGATCCCCCCAAGCCAACGGTCCGGTTCGACCGGGTGGTGATCGACGATGCCTTCCCCGACGCCTATCAGGTCGAGGTCGTCGACGTCGACGGCGACAAGAAGCCCGACATCGTCGCCTTGGGCGGTTCGACGATCGCCTGGTATCAGAACCCGACCTGGACCAAGCGCATCATCGCCACCGGCGGCGACCCGCTCAAGGGGGACATCATCAGTTCGGCGACCGTGGACCTCGACGGCGACGGCAAAAGCGAGATCGCCATCGCCTGCAAATTCGCGATGCCCGTCCCGACGCGCGGCCAACTGTTCCTGGCGAGCCAAGGGGCCACGCTCGACGCCCCCTGGACCTTCCGAAAGATCGCCGACGTCCCGAGCATCCACCGGGTCCGCTGGGCCGACCTCGAAGGGGACGGCAAGCCCGAACTGGTCGTCGCGCCGATCTTCGGATCGGAAGCGCAGCCGCCGACTTATGACCAAGACCTCGCCCGGGTCGTCGAGTTTCGACCCGACCCGGAGCAGCCCAAAACCGGGAAGTGGACCGAACGCGAGATCATGCGGAGGCCCGTTGTTCACGCGGTCAAGGTTCTCCCGGCGGTTGCCATCGGATCGGTCAAACAACCCGGCGGGATCGTGACCGCCGACAACACCGGAGTGACCATCGCCACCGCGGTCCTGGATCGAGAAGGAAAAGTGTCTCGTTGGAAGGTTTTGCCGGGTTCTCTCATGCCAGGAGCTTCAGGCATGGCCCCAAAGCGTGGCTCCAGTGAGGTTCACATCGGCCAAATCACGAGCGGTCGTCCATTATACACCACGATCGACCCCTGGCATGGGTCGGAGGTCGTGGTCTGGCAACCTCCGATGCTCGAAACAAATCCCCTTAAAGCTTTTCTCAGAGGGGTCGTCGGTGGTCCTCCTTCCTTCGCGTTTTCGAGAACCGTACTCGACAACACCCTCGACGACGGTCACGCCCTCTGGACCGCCGACGTCGATGGCGACGGTTCGGACGAAATCTTCGCCGGGCACCGGGGCAAGGATCATCGCGTCTCGATGTACAAGTTTGACGGCAAAACCTGGAATCGGACCATCATGGATCTCGGGGTCGCGGCGCAGGACCTTCGAGGGGGGGACGTCGACGGCGACGGCGTGCCCGACGTCGTGGCGGTTGGCGGCTCGACGCACAACGTCGTCTGGTATCGCCCCGTCCGGCTCGAACCTCCGGGGGTGTCCCGATGAGGTTTCCGAGAAGATTGCCTTCCGGAGCGGTTCGGGCCGTGGTCGGAGGTGGTCGGGAAGCGTTAGGCTGGGGACCGACCTCGCGGCGGCTCGAGTCGAGCGCCGGGGGAGAAATCGAGTGCTCCAAGGGTGATTTCATGATCGGGCATGGTTGGCAGAGCCGGGTGGGGGCGTTGATCCTAGTGATCGTCGCGGGGCCGGTATTGGCCCAGGAATCGGCCTCCGAGGCGGGCAAGAAAGGGGGGATCACCTGGCCGGGTCTGACCCAGGCGGGGACGGTGATCCTTCCCAACGGCTGGTCGCTGAAACCGGCGGGGCGGCAAGCTCCGCTGGGCGACTTCCCGGTGACGATGGCCGAAAACCCGACCGAGCCGGTCCTGGCCGTGCTCCACGCCGGTTATGGCGAGCATGAGGTGATCACCCTCGACGCTTCGACCGGCAAGACAATCGGTCGGGTCGCGATCAAGGAGAGTTTCCAAGGGCTGACCTGGTCGCTCGACGGCAAGCACCTGTACGTCGGCGCCGGGTTCGACGACGTGGTTTATCGCTTCGACCACTCCGGCGGCTTGCTCTCGAATCGGTTCACGTTCGCCTATCCCGATAAGGCCAAGGCCCCTCGGTGCCCGGCGGGCCTCGCGGTCGGCAAGGACGAGAAGACCTTGTGGGTGGCCAACGTCTTCGGCCACACCCTGGCCCGGTTCGATGGCGACGGCAAGCGGGTCGCCGAGATCGAGCTTGGGGCCGACTCGTTCCCCTACGGCCTCGCCTGGGACGAAGCGTCGAGCAAGCTCTACGTCAGCTTGTGGAACAAGGCCGAAGTTGCCGTGGTGGACTCGGGCAAGAACGAGGTCGTCGGCCACTGGGCCACCCAGGAGCACCCGAACGAGATGCTCTTGGCCGCCGGGGGGAAGATCCTCTACGTCGCCAACGCCAACCGGAACACGGTCTCGGTGTTCTCGACCGAGGACGCCAAGGCGGTCGAGGTGATCGGGACGGCGATCGACCCGAACGCCCCGCCCGGCAGTACGCCCTCTTCGCTCTCCTTGACGCCGAACGAGGAGATCCTGTTCGTCGCCAACGCGAATACCAACGACGTGGCCGTCGTGAACGTCAAGGATGTCGGCCAGAGCAAGCCGCTTGGGTTCATCCCCGCCGGTTGGTACCCGACCTCGGTCCGGGTCGCCCGCGAAGGCAAGACGCTTTACGTCGCCAACGGCAAGGGGACGACCTCCCGGCCGAATCGCGAGGGGCCGCACCCGCTCGCCGAGCGGACCTCGGGCATCCGCCAGTATATTGGCGGCTTGTTCCCGGGGACGCTCTCGATCTTGCCGATCCCATCGCCCAAGGAGATGGTCGAGTACACCAAGACGGTCTACGCCTGCAGCCCGCTCAAGGCGTTGATGGACCAACCCGCCCTCGCCCGACCCGCCGGCCATCCGATCCCGAGCAAGGTTGGCGACAAGTCGCCGATCGAATATTGCGTGTACATCATCAAGGAAAACCGGACGTATGACCAGGTTTTCGGCGACCTGCCCGTCGGCAACGGCGAGAAGTCGTTGTGCCTGTTCCCCGAAGAGATCACCCCGAACCATCACGCCCTGGTCCGCGAGTTCGTCGTGCTCGACAACTTCTACGCCGAGGCCGAGGTGAGCGCCGATGGCCACGAGTGGTCGATGGGGGCGTATGCCACCGACTACGTCGAGAAGACCTGGCCATTGTCGTACCGAGGGAACCGCCGGGTGCCTTATCCGTCGGAAGGAGCCCAGGCTTTGGCCCGTCCCGCGGGCGGCTACATCTGGGATCGGGCCGCCGCCAAGGGGTTGACCTACCGGAGCTACGGCGAGTTCATCGAGAACGCCAAGGACCCGAACGATCCCGCGACCACCAAGGTTGAAGCCCTGAAAGGGCACTTCGACCCGAAGTTTCGGAGCTACGACCTGAGCTACCCCGACATGAAGCGCGCCGATCGCTTCCTCGAAGAGTTGGCCGAGTTCGAGAAGGCCGGCGCGATGCCCAACTTCGTCGTGCTGCGGCTGCCCAACGACCACACGGCGGGCACTCGCCCCGGCACGCCGACCGTAACCGCGTTCGTGGCCGACAACGACCTCGCGCTCGGTCGGGTGGTCGAAGGGTTGAGCAAGAGCCGGTTCTGGCCCAAGATGGCGATCTTCGTCGTCGAGGACGACGCCCAGAACGGCTCGGACCACGTCGACGCCCACCGCACCGTCGCCCTGGCGATCAGCCCTTACATCAAGAAGCACTCGGTGGATTCGGACATGTACAGCACGTCGTCGATGCTCCGGACGATGGAGCTGATCCTCGGCCTCGAACCGATGAGCCAGTTCGACGCCGCCGCGCGGCCGATGGCAAATTCGTTCACCATGAACCCCGACCCGACCCCCTACACGGCACGACCGGCCCGGGTCGACCTGAACGCCAAGAACACCCGCGAATCTCCGGGCGCCGAGGTGTCGATGACCCTGGACCTCGACGAGGCCGAAGACCAGGCCGACGACCTCGTGTTCAACGAGATCATCTGGAAAGCCGTCCGAGGCGCCGATGCGATCATGCCGCCTCCTGTCCGCTCGGCCTTCGTCCTCCCCCGAGGCAAAACCTCCGGCGAGAAGGACTAAACAAGTCGAATTGAGCCACGGATGAACACGGATAAGACACGGATCGAAGCTTCGACGAGGGAGTTGATCCGTGTTCGATCCGTGGCTACAACTCCTTTCGCGATTTGTGATTGTTGTGATGTTCCCCTCTGCAATTTGCAATCCTGCGATTTGCGATCCTTCGGAGGATGCTGATGTTCACCCGACCGAGTACCGCCGTCTTGTTGATCGCCCACGGGAGCAGGCACGCTCCGGCCAACGACGACTTGCGGCGGGTGGCCGAGCGGGTGGCCGAATCGGCGACTCACCCGATCGTCGAGCCTGCGTTTCTGGAACTGGCCAGCCCGGACATCGCCGCCGCCGGGGCGAGGTGCGTCGAGCTTGGGGCAGGTCGGGTCTTGATGATCCCCTACTTTCTGTCGGCGGGGGTCCACCTGCTCCGCGACCTCACCGCCGCCCGCGATGGCCTGATCGCCCGGCACCCGGGGGTCGAGTTCCGCCTCGGACCCCCGCTCGGCCCCGACCCGCTCCTGGAACGACTGGTCGTCGAGCGGATCGACCAGCTCGACGGCGAAGGCCCCGGTCCCGAGTTCGCCCCCTCGGCCACGATGGCCGCAACCTATGCTCCGATGGGCGACCATTAACTGATATCGCCATTCTTGAAGGAACCGGGATGGCGGGAGGAACGTCAAAGCTGAACGTCACCCCCTTCGACCCCTCTCGGAACCTCTCCGATGCAAACCCGATCACGGTTGATCTCGTCCGGCAAGACGATCGCCTGGGCTATTTTGGCCTCGGCGGTCGGCCTGATCACGCTTCAGGGATGCGACGCCGAGATGAGATCGCGGGAGGCGACCCGGCAGGGGAGGGCGGGGACGACTTTCGACAACGCCCAGGAAGCGCCCATGCTCGCCACGGCGATGGCCCCCGCGGCCCAGGCTGCCGGTGGTGCCGAGGCGAAAGCGGCTCCCGCGCCGAAGGCGATCGCCAACCGGAAGATCATCTATGATGCCCAGGTCGAACTCGTCACCGAGGATTTGAACAAGCTCGAAGCCGGCTTGCTCCAGATCGTCGGGTCGCAAGGGGCTTATGTGGCCGACTCGGACCGGTCGGGGACGGCGGGGGCGACCCGGCACGGCACCTGGAAGATCCGCGTCCCGGTCGATGCGTATGATGCGCTCGTCCGAGGCGTGGTCGGCCTGGGAGAGCTGGTCAGCAACAAGACGCAGTCGCAAGACGTCAGCGCCGAGTATTACGACCTCGACGCCCGGACGGCCGCCAAGAAGGTCGAAGAAGCCCGCCTGCTCAAGCATCTGTCCGACTCGACCGGTCGGCTCGACGAGATCCTGGCCGTCGAGCGCGAACTGTCCAGGGTCCGAAGCGAGATCGAGCAGATGCAAGGGCGGCTGGCGGTCCTGAGCAACCTGACCTCGCTCGCCACCGTGACGGTCTCCGCATCCGAGATCAAAGGTTACGTCCCGCCGCAGGCCCCGACCCTGGGCCAGAAGGTCGCCCGGACGTTCGCCGGGTCGGTCGACTCGCTGAGGACCCTGGGCGAAGCCGTGCTCCTGGCCGTGGTCGCGCTCACCCCCTGGATTCCCTTGATCATCCCGGCCGCGGTCCTGATCCTCGTCGCGGTCCGCCGAGCCATCCGCCGGATCATCGCTTACCTGGCCGCGACCGCCAATAATCCGCCTCGGACCGTTTGACCCGACTCAGCCGACTTCGAGCGGCTCGGCGAGCATCAGCGGGTCGTCGGCCACCTTCGGGGCGAGTTTCCGGGCCGGCCGACTCGCCCAGATGATGCCCGCCAGGACCAAGGTCCCGCCCACCGCCGCGACCGGGCTGATCCGCTCGTTGAACAGGAGATAGCCCCAGGCCACGGTCAAAAGCGGCGACACGTTGCCGAACGTCGCAACCTGGCTGGCGTCGAGGCTTCGCATCGACAAGTTCTGAAACGCCAGGCCCCCCACGCTGATGACCACGACCATGTAAGCCAGGCTGATCCAGGCGAAAGTGGACACTTCGGCGAGCGGCCTCCAGGTGGGCGCACTCGCCAAGACGATGGGCAAATCGAGGAAGGAGCCGACCAGGAACGTCGCGGCCAGGATCGAAAGCGCCCCGTGGCGGGCGACCAGCGGCTTGTTGACCGTCAAATAAGCCCCCCACGAGATCACGGCGGCGACTTCGAGGAGGTCGCCCCGGAGCGCATCGCGGCCTTCGACCCCGGCTTTCCCCAGGTTCTCCAGCGCGATCAAGGCCACTCCGAGCACGCTCGCGGCGACCCCAAGGACCCGCTCGGGGGCCAGCCGTTCCTGGCCCAGGAGCGCGGCCAAGGTCAGGACGACCAGTGGGCAGGCCGCGTAGATCAAGCCGATGTGGGCGGTCGGGGCATACTTGGCCCCGGTCAAGAAGAAGAACTGGTTGATCGGGACGCAAAACGCCGAGGCCAGGAACAAGCGGCCCCCATCCTCGCGGATCATCCGGATCAAGGCGCCGCCCCTGAGGACGAAGGGGGCCAGGATCAGGCCGGCCACGCCGAAGCGGACCAGGGGGATCAAGCCGACGGGAAGTTCCCTGACGGCGAACCTCGCCGCCGGGGGGGTGCTCGACATGATCAAGACCATCATCACCAGGAAGCCCAGAGCCCGGAGACTGACCGGCTTCGCCGCTTCCGCTTTTCGATGCCTCGTCGTACCCGCCATCGCCGCTCGACCGCCTTCCCAGGACCGGAATCTTCGAAAGGTCGGCAAGCGGAACCGGAACGCCCGACGACCTGATCTTCCCATCCTAGGACAGCGGGCAAGCCAAAAAAGTTCGCTCGGGCAGCTTCGGGAATGTTCGAGCGTTTCGGGGTGCCATCCCCTTGCTTCCGCCCTATAGGGGGGCTTCAATGAAGGAGCGACGCCCCAAGTTTGGAGAGGTTCGCCCGTCAGTTGAAAAGGAGTCGACCGCATGGGGATCGTGGAGAGCTTCGGGCGAGGGATGATCGAGGCCTTCTTGGAAGACAGCGAACTCCATTATCTCCGCGACCGCGACGGCGACTTCGTCGTCGAATTCGGCTACGACGAGGAGGTCCTCGGCCACCCCCGGTTCATGCTCGTCGTCTCCGGCGAAGACCAGGACCAATACTGCCTCAGGGGCGACACCCTCAGGCGAATCGCCAAGTTCGACTGGGACCGCTCGATCCGCCTCTGCAACGAGTGGAACGCCCAGTACAAACTGCCCAAAGTCTACCTCGAAATCGACGACCCCAACGCCTCCACCACCGCCCGGGTCGTCTGCGAGCAGTGGATCAACCTCGAAGCCGGAGTTCATCAGGAACTCATCAATCAGATGACCAGCACCTTCTTCACCGCCTGCTTTTCGTTCTGGAGATGGCTCGAACGTCAGGACGCGATGCACGCCTTGGGCGACGAAGATAGGCCGGGTCATGTGCCCTGAGATGGGGTCGCCCGTTTTGACGTCATCGAGCTTGTAAAGGATCGAAAAATGACGTATGAGTCTCCGAACGCCTAACCTGTTTTTCGAGCGATTCCACCGGGGTTCGGAGTCTGTTGATGCCTGTGCGCCGTAACGCCCCTCCGCCCGTTTTGATTCCATCGGTGCGTAAGTTGATCGCATTCGGGTGGTACGGCGGGAAGTTTTCTCATTTGGACTGGTTGCTTCCCCTATTACCAGCCTGTCATCATTACTGCGAACCCTTTGCAGGATCGGCGGCTATACTGCTCAACAGGCTACCGGCACCGGTGGAAACCTATAATGATCTTGACGGCGAGGTAGTCAACTTTTTTCGGGCACTCCGCGACCACAAGGCGGAACTGGTCGAGAAGATTGCGTTGACGCCGTTCAGCCGCGAGGAATTCGGGATCGCCTGCGAAGTCGACTCGTCACTCGGGACTGTCGAGCGTGCTCGCCGATTTTACGTTCGGGCGAGGCAAGTCCGAACCGGACTCGCGCAAACGGCGAGTTTGGGCCGTTGGGCAAACTGTAAGAATACCAGCCGGGCGAACATGAGCGGAGTTGTCAGCCGTTGGCTCGGAGGCGTAGAAAGTCTCCCCGAGATCGCCGAACGACTGCTCAGAGTACAGATCGAAAACCGTCCCGCCCTCGATGTGATTCGCCTCTACGACGATCCGGGCACGTTATTCTACTGTGACCCACCCTACATCCACGACACGCGCGGCGACGCCAAAGCTTACGGCCACGAGATGACCGACCGCCAGCATCGAGACCTGGCCGATGTCCTCAATTCGGCCACTAGCTTCGTGGCAATCAGCAATTATGACTGCAATCTGATGCGCGAGTTATACCCGGCTTCAAAGTGGCGTAAGTTCGAGGGTACAGCCCGGACGATCCACTCGACCAAGGACAAGCGGGTAGAAGTCCTCTGGACCAACTTCGATATCGGGCTGGTGACCAAGAGGTCGGCGAAAGGATTATTTGATGACACCGAGTGAACGGTTGGAACAATTGATGGCCGAAGCCTCTGTAAGCTTGGCCAATCGGTCCACCGCAACCACCGAGAACTGGTCGCGGTTGAATGCCATTTGCCAATCCCAGACCAACAGAGCGTGCGTTCGGCTCTTGATGGCTTGCCTGCTGGCGAAACTCGATCGCTCCGACGTGGACCCACGAAAACCTTATACTGAGATCGGAACCCCAGACTCGTTCTCTGGTCGAGGGTATGACGAACAATTTATCACTCGGTTCGTCCAATCACACCGCCTTCCCTGCAACCCGACAACGGCTTTTCTGACACCAGTGCTCAGGAACATCAACCGTCCGCTGACACTTGATGTCAAGTTGATTGGGAAACCTCGCCAGCTTTATGCTGATACCCAAATCTTGTTACACGAAGTGGTCGAGGGGAGTGAGTCCGCTAACAACTTGCTTCTGGACATTATCCGAATCTTGGTTGGGATGCGAGACGAGCGCTTGGCCCGGCTCAACCAACTGCAAGCCGAACTGAGCGCTGGCGCGGATGCTCTCCCACTCTCGGCTGAGGCGACCGTCGCTCTCATCCAGCAGCACATGGCCTGTAAATATTCGAGTCGGCTTCCGGTTTTGGTCGTCGCGGCCGCGTATCAAGCCGTTGCCCACCAAATCGGTGAGCGGATCTTGCCGTTGCAAGCTCATCAAGCCGCCGATGAACAGGCCGGCGCTGTGGGCGATATCGAGATCACCTTGGAAAATGATGAACAAATACGCACAATCTATGAGATGAAGCAAAAAGTTGTGACCCTCGATGACCTCGACCGTGCCATTCAGAAAATTAGTGGGTTACCAAACCGAATCGACAACTATGTACTCATTACGACGGATCGCATCGAGCCGGCTGTTCGTGATTATGCCGCCGGTCTTTACGAAACGACTGGCGGCATTGAGTTCGTCGTTCTCGACTGCCTCGGGTTCGCACGGCACTTCTTGCACTTGTTTCATCGCCGACGAGCCGCGTTTTTAGACTCGTATCAATCTCTTGTACTCGATCAGCCGGATAGTTCGGTGGGCTTACCGCTCAAGGAAACGTTCCTTGCGCTTCGTCGTGCGGCCATCGTGTTAGAGTAGTTTTGTGCGATCATCGGCGGGCGACTCTCCTGGTTCAGGCTTTTCGGTCGCCTCAAGGTGAATCGCATGAGCATCCAGATACGCCAAGGTTTCCCAGAGAGGCATGGCGACGAGACCGGCACAAACAAAGGGGTCGGCACAAACAAAGGGGTCGGGAACCGTTATAACGTGTTTGGATGCATTCGATCGCCCTGGCCATGCTCGAAAACCTCAACTGGTCGCCACGGCCTTGAGACGAGGTTGCGCCGCTCCAGCGGCCTGGTTTGAAGGCGAACCAGAGGAAGGATCGACTGGAGCCCACCCGGCGTCTCAATCCGCGGTTCTCAAGCGGCGATCAGCAAAGGTTTGTTGCGGAAACGTGCCGCCAGCCTCCGAGTATCCTCGTCGTATGTCTTGAGCACCCGCGCCTCCTCGAGAGTCGGGTCCGCTGGGTCGGTGGCGTGGGCGAGGTTGAACGTCTCGACGGCTTGGTCGAGCCGCCCGAGTCGGAGGAGGAGCAGGCCCCGGTTGAACTGAACCTGGGCCAAGACGGACGCGCGGACGCGATCGCGCCCCGGGGCTTGCTCGAAGCGGTCGATCCAGCCGAGAACTTGGGCCGCGCTCGCCTCGAATTCCGGGTCGGGCAGGCGGTCGACGGCGGCGGCCCCAATATTGACGCAAGCGGCCAGCACCGGGGCACTCGCATCGACGTGGAGGGCGAACGATTCGGCCTCACGCTCGGCGCGGCCGGTGTCGCTCCGCCGCAGGGTCTCCAGGTAAAAGAAGAGGACATCCGGGTCGTCAGGCCGATCGCGACGGGCGTCTTCCATCGCAACCAAGGCGAGACCCGCCTCGCCGAGAAAATGCAACGCCCCGGCCATCCGCAGCGGTAGATAACCGGGCGGCACGGCTGCTTTAATCTGTGCTGGGGCGATCGAATCGAAGACCGTCAACAACTGAAAGACCTTGGCCTCCTCCTCGACGCTCCGACCGGGTTGTTGCAGAGCCTGCTGGAGTTCTTGCCAGAGACGAGGAAAATCCGACCGCTGGTAATCGTCCAGGTGAACCAGGGTCTGCCATCGCGGTGTGGCAACAAGCCCGAAATTCGGTTCCTCTTCGAGTTGCGCGCCGACGAGAACCTCACCATCGCTCGCCCAGACCCAATCCCCCGAATGGGCGTTGATCTCGCTGAGCACGCGCCTGGATTTGGGGAAGTCCATCCAGAGCGCTCCCGAAGGCGTCGCCGCGTTATAGTCCGCCGGAACGACGTTCATCGATTTCCCCTTGGGGACGCATTGGCAACGCTTTGAAAGAAACCGGCGAGAACATCCGCCGCTTCTTGGTCCCAATGCTCGGGGACGACCACCGTCGCGTGGTAGCCAAGCCCCGGCGTGATGACAACATCGTAACCCAAGGACCGAATTCCCGCGACGCTGAAGACGCCAACACGACGATTGGGACACCAGGAAGCTAGACGATCGAGCGGGACACCTTGGGCGGATTGGACGGAGAAGCCGTACACACCGGCATGATGGCGACAACCTGTTGGTAGGTTCGTTGGTTCACCGAACGGGGGTAAGCCACAACGGACGACCAGCGTCTCGTCGGGTAGCCGGTTTGACTCCGTCATCTTTACCCCGACCTTTGACCCAACGTGGGCACATCACAATCCGGAGAATTGACTCCACCCCGCGGCTGGTGGCCCGCGGGCGAAGTCTCGATGGCTCACCATCCTAGCGCCGGGCGGCGGTGACGGGCCAGGTGTCGCCTCGCTTGTCGCGGGCCCGGGCGAAGGCGCGCTCGCGTTCGAGGCGGGTTTGTTCGTGGAGGTCGAGGTAGAGTTGTTTTTCGGCGTCGGTGAATAGCTTGCCTCGGCGGCCCATGACGATCTCGGCGGTGGCCATCAGTTGGTCCAAGGGGAAGCCGGGGGCGACTCGGCCGTAGAGGACCGAGGAGAATGAGGGGATGTGCTTGGGCAGGAGGAGGCCGGCGGGGAGGACGTTGCACATCACGCCGACCGACGTCCCGGTGTTGAGCATGCTTCCCAGGCCGGTCCGGGTGTGGTCGCCGATGAAGCAGCCGACCTTGGCCTGGCCGGTGGCGATCGGGTCGCCGGCCAGGGGGACGTGGACCTCTCCGTAGTCGTTGCGGAGGTCGCTGTTGGAGGTGATCGCCCCGAGGTTGACCCACTCGCCGACGTAGGCGTGGCCGAGGAACCCTTCGTGGTACTTGTTCGAGTGGCCGTGGATGATGCTCGCCTCGACCTCGCCGCCGATCCGGCAGTTCGGGCCGATCGTCGTGCCTCCTCGGACGTTGGCGCGGAAGAGTTGGGTGTCTCGGCCGATGTGGCAGGGGCCTTCGACCCGGGTGAACGGCTGAATCCAGGCCCCGGCGGCGATCGAGATCGGCCCGTTCGTCGTGTCGAAGACGGTGTAGGGGTCGACCCTGGCGGTCTCGTGGATCGACAACCGGTCCGACGGGCCGACGATCGCCGCGCCGGCGAGGTGGCGGTTGCTCAGGGTCGGCTTGCCGTCGAGCGGGAAGTCGCGGACCAGGTGGTCGGAGTTCTTGGTCACCAGGTCCCAGGGGCGCTTGATCCACTCTCCGGCGACGTCCTCGCCGTCGGATCGCCCGACGATGTCGTCGAACCAGGCGTCGACCCCGCCGGGGCGCAGGCCGGCGGCGTCTTCGGGGCCGACCACGGCGAAGGCGGGCATCCCGTCGCAGAGGCCGACCCAGGGGCGACCGGCGAACGTGCCCGGTTCGGAAAAGTCACTCGGGGGCACCCATCGGCCGTTGACGACGATCAAAGGGCCTCGGGCCAGCCAGTCGGGGTCGTTGACGATCGTGTGCGGGTCTCGGGCGCCCCGGACGGGGGCGAGGTAGGGGCGGACGACGGCCCCTCGGCGGGCCGGCCCGGGGCCGACCCCGAAACCCCGGGCGATCTTCGACCCCAACGTCCGCGATCCCAGCAGCAGGTCGAACACCGGTCGCGTCAGCGCGAGCGGTTCGAGCCCGGAAACGGCGCCGTCTTCGACCAGGCACAATCGCATCGTGGTATTCCCTTGGGGTTGGCCCGATCAAGCCCGATGGCGAGAGGTTGGCGGCGTCGCCAAAAGTTCGTCCTGCCGACTCGCCCATCGATGAGCAACGACTCACCCCTTTGAGAGATCATTGTCGTCGATGTCGAAAATTTCAAGGTGGTCGGATTGGAGGTCGAGCACGGCGACCGTCCATCGGGGGGCGCGGTGGAGGGCCCCGGGGTTGATCCAACGGACGGTCCCCCGCCGCTCGTCGCCGACCAGATGCGAGTGCCCCGACAGGAAGTAATCGGGATTGGAGCCGAGCACGCGACGGATCTCGCCGACGAGGTCGCCGTGGGTCACCGCGATCCGCCGCCCTCCCAGGTCGATCCAACCGCCTCGACCGAGCGACTTGCCGCCGATGGCGGTGATGGCCCGGCCCAAGGCGTCCTGGTCGTAGTCATTATTGCCATAAACGAAGTAGGTCGGTATCCCTCGGCACTTCATGACCACCGCCGGTCCGGTCACATCGCCACAATGCACCAGGACCTCGGCCCCCGCCCGGACCATCACCGCGACGGCTTTGGCGGTCCGGTCGGCCCGGTCATGCGTGTCCGATAGGATTCCGATCTTCATCCGACCGTCCTCAAAGCGAACTCCCCGCTCGATTTCGGGATTCAGGCCGAGATTTTCGCGACAAACCCCTGGCCGGAACCGAAGAGCGGGGATAAGATTTCGCTGCCTCAACCGCGAAACCGCACTTTTCACGCCACGTTCATCATATCGTGTCGTGGATCGAGAAAGCGATTTTCGAGGTAGGGGACCAAGGCGCTCCGTTTGGCGCTTTCGGGCGATCGACCGATGAACCCGGGTTGGTCGCGGGGTCGCGTCGCTCTCATTCGGCCCTTGCCGAACGGGGAAGAGACGCACCCCAGGTTTTGCCCGCGATGCGCGGGGAGGTCTCTCATGGCCGTCGTTCGGCATTTCAAAAGCGACATCCCGTCTCTGTTCCCGAAGACCAGGACCGACATCGACCCGACTCCTCATCGCCCCCGGCCCGTCGAGGCCCCCGACCGAGGCGACTCGGGTGAGTCCCCCGAGGCCAGGTCGGGCGAGGCCCCCGACGCGGGGGAAGGTCGGATGAATACCATGGAGCAAGAATTCACGCATGGCCGTAGCCAGAGCTGAGCGGTTGGGCCAGGATCTCGACCTTGATGGCGAGACACCGAAGGCCCGACCGCACCGTTCTTCCGGCACCGTTTCCACTGGCTCCCTCTCGTAAATTCGGGCGGGAGTCCCTTGAAGCCAGGACCGGATCGACGGTCGACCGAATTGATCGCTTGAAACGGGACGCCTCGGGCGACTTCCCCAGGGTTGTCGTTCGGGGCGTCCCGGCTTGCCGGATCGTCGAAGGTCGATGAGGTGATTCACGCCAAATCGCCTGCGGACGGATCCCACTGCAAGAACGTCACCGGGATGCCGTCCGGGTCGTGAATTTGGAACAGCCGGGCCCCCCAAGAGACGGCTTGCGGATCGGGCGAATCGAACGGCAGGCGGCTTCGGGCGGCTTCGATATCGTCCACCTCCACCACGACGTGGAATCGTTCCGCAGGCTCGGCGAGCCGGAGGGGAAGCCGCTCCCTCGCGTTGTCGAGGATCTCCAGCCGGAGGCCGCCCAGGTCGAACCGTCGCCCGCGACCGCCGGCGCGGTCCCACTCGGCGACGACCGGGAACCCAAGGTCCTCGCCGTAGAACCGGACGACCTCATCGAATCGGTCGGTCGCCAACGCGACGTAGCTCATGGTCAACCCCACGCGGTGGCGGCTTGATCCGTCTTCTCTCGCCGGCACTCGGGCAACACCTCGTCGACGAGGAGCCGAAGGCTTCGTTCCCAAAGCTTACGCTCGTCGGCGTCGTGGGAAACAATCCCATGAGGAGGTCCGCCGCAGTCGACTGGAAAACGAAGGAAATTCGCCATGAATCCCGATGTTACAGCGACCAGGCAGGGCGTCGCAAGTTTGCGTAGGACACGACCCAGAATTGCGAATCGCGAATGATTGAAGGACCTTGGTTTCCGAGTTTTTCGCGATTTGCGATCCTGCAATCTGAATTTCCAGATTCGAGAGCTACGCCCAACCGATCGACCCGAACGTCAAGCCGTCCGCCATTTCGACCTACGCCGATACCTCTGGCCCGGCGATCGATCACCTTGCCGAAGGGACTGCCACAAACTGGGGCAGGAGATGGGCATAGACCCAGACGATCGCCCCGACGATCAGGGCCAGCGCCAGGCTGTGGCCGAGCACCGCCCGGAGGATCTTCCCCTCCTGGCCGGTTTCTCCCGTGGCCGCCGCCGCGACGACGATCGACTGCGCGTCGATCATCTTGCCCATCACCCCGCCGGTGGTGTTGGCCGACGCCATCAGGATCGGCGAAAGCCCGAGTTTCAGGGCCGTCACGCGCTGGAGGTTGCCGAACAAGACGTTGCTCGCCGTGTCCGAACCCGTCAGCGCCACGCCGATCCACCCCAGGAGTGCCCCGAACACCGGGTAAAACGTGGCCCCCGCCCGGGTGAACGCCAGGCCCAACACCACGTCCATCCCCGAACTTCGCGTCACGAACCCCAGCGCCAGCATCGCGAAGATCGCCCCGATCGCCGGGACGAGGCGGGCCACCGTGCCGACCAGCATCCGGGCCAGCCGAGGGGGCCTCAACCCCAGGATCAAGCCAGCGGCGACCGCCGAGACGAAAACCGCCGTCCCGGTGCTCGACACCGGCGCGATCTCGGCGACGGCCGGCTCGCGGTCGGACGGGGTCGGCGTCGGGTGGCCGGTGATCGCTTCGCCCCGGCTGATCCGCTCGTGCAAGCCGGGGATCGGCCATCGGGTCGTGGTGGCATCGTCGATCCCCTTCTTGATCCGAGGCACCCCCCAGATCAGGACCACCACCGTCAACAAGGCGAACGGGAGCCAGGCCCGGGCCACGCCTTTGGCGGAATGCTCGGGAACAGATGATACTGGCATGGAAACCGAGTCGTCGTGGTCGAACCGCCACTCGGCGGCGGGCCTCCAGAATCGGAGCAAGACCATGCCCGAGATCAGGCTGACGACGGCCGAAGCCAGGTCGACCACCTCGAAGCCGACGAAGTTCGACCACAAGAACTGGGTGACGGCGAAGCTGGCCCCGACGGTCAAAAGAGCCGGCCAGACCGCCCGGGTTTCCCGCCAGGGGACCATCGACCGGACGAGCCAGAACGGTAAGATCAGCGAGATCGGCGGCAAGATCCGCCCCGAGGTGGCGCTCAGGGCCTCGACGTCCAGCCCGGTGACCGCCGCCAGGGTCCGGATCGGAATCCCGATCGACCCCCAGGCCACCGGCGCCGTGTTGGCAATGAGGCAAAGCACCGCCGCCTTCTGGGGGGCGAACCCAAGCCCGACCAGGAACGCCGCCGTGATCGCCACCGGGGCGCCGAACCCCGCGACCCCTTCGAGGAACGCCCCGAACGAGAACGCGACCAAGACCGCCTGGATTCGGCGGTCGCCCGAGAGCCGGGCGATCGACGCCTTCATGACGTCGAACTGCCCGGTCGCCACGACGATGTCGTAGAGGAACACCGCCGCCACGACCAGCCAGGCGATCCGGACCGCCGCGAAGATCAAGCCTTGCCCAGCCGCCGCGACCGCCATCGACCCCGGCATCCCGAACAAGCCGACCGCGACCGCCATCGCCGTGATCAAACCCGCCAAGGCCGCTCGACCCGCCGACGCCCGACCCGAAGCCAAAAGCCCCAGCAGGACCAGGACCGGAGTCGCCGCCGCCAGCGTCGAGACCGGCCAAAAATCGGCTGGGTCGTAGTTCTGAGTCCACACGCTGGGGTCGCCTCCGCGGCTTTGGGAAAGGTCCGACCGACGGTTCCAATCGTGAGATTACGACATCCCCCAACCCGTCGATAGCCACACCATTCCGCTGATTCGGGGCTGGTTGAATGTTTATTTCCAAGAATCTTGTTGCCAAACTTTGGTCCGACGTGCTTATGAACATCAACGAGGATGCGTCCAATGGCCCGCAAGACCGCCCGGTTGCACCATCGCCGTCGGTTCGTTCCCGAGATCAGCATCCTCGAATCGCGACAATTGCTCGCGTTCGATCCGAAAGCGGTTCCTCGCGACGGCGACACTGGAGGGACCCCACCTCGCCGAACCCACGCGCCCGGTTGGTTCGCCGTCGGCTCCGGCGATCGAGGCGTTGCGGGGGACGACGCATAACCTCGGCGGGACGCCACCTCAAAGGCTCACCGACCCGCGCCCGAACGCATCCGCGTCGGTCGATGTTGGGAAGCCGAGCACGACCGGATCGGCACCAGCGGTTCCTCCTTCCGTTCGACCGGGCTTGTCGCGACCGTTTCCCGGATCGGCCCCTCCGCTCGGCCTTCAATCGATTTCCGCCTCGCCTGCCGGATCTGCCGTTTATCCATCGGGTTTTGTCGGCCCGTTGCCGGTCGGCGCGACCGGCGCATCCATCGCCGTCGGATCGCCCACCGCCGCCACTCGGGTCGGTCGAGTGACCGCCACCGCCGAGGCCGCCAGTTGCGTCTCCGGCGCCACGCTTCAGGCTGATGCCGTCGTCGCTCCCCAAGTCGCGCCCATCGCATCAAATCCCTCAACCCCGATCCGCCCTCAAACCGGAGATGTGCCGAACCTCGCCCTCCCGTCAGCCGCGGCTTCCAACGGCGCAACCGGGCAGCCGAGCGTCACCGAGTTCGTTTCGTCCCCCGCTAGTGGCGGATCGGTCTCGCCTTCCGGGTTCGGAAGCGGAAGCGGGGTCGAGAGCGGGAGTTGGAGCCCGATCGGGTTGACCTCGTACCGCAGCGGCCAATCGGAAATCGGTACCACTCTGAGTGACGGTTCGTCCGTGGAGGACATTGCCTGGACAGAAAGCATCGGCACGGGGACCGATGGCCACGGAGGCACCTACACCTGGGATGATTTGACGACCCATGATGGCACGCTCTCGACCACCGGGCAAAATTCAAGGGGCTTTGATGGCACGATCTCGGTCTTTGGGCTCGTTACGCAACAAAACGATCTGGATGCCGAAACCTACACCCTCCACGACTCAGGCGGTGCCGTCACTGAGGATGAAGTATACCACTCAAGCGTAGCCTACTCGGACTTTACCAGCGATTTTCAGACCGTCATCACCAACCACGCGACGACCAGCGACACCTACGACTTCGAGGACAAGGGAACCGCGCCGGTTGCGACGGGCGGAGCAACCGGGAACGACAACTTCGACAACACCCGGACCACGAGCGAGACGACCGACTACACCTACAAGGGGACTGAGGAGGGATTAGGAGATGGGACGAACATCACATCCAGACATGGGACGAGCACCACGAGCGAGAACGACCAAGGCTCGGAGACCGACGGTACCCACGACAGCGGCGGCGACTCGCTTTCCGGGGCGAGCAGCGGCTCCGACACGTTCACCGCTGATACCGGCAACTCGGACAACTGGACTCACGTCGCCTCATCGAACTCCGCCGACGTCGCGGGCGAAACCAGCGGATCCAGCAGCACCGTGACCGACACCGACACGGGCACCGACTCCAGCGACGACGGCGTCATCGGCACCGACTCGCTCTCCGCGGGGACCTCGGGCGGCACCGACAACTTCAACGACAGCGAAGACTCGTCGGACGAATACAATCTGAGCGCGACGACCATCACCGCCTTGGCCGGCGGGATCAACAGCGGCTCGACCTCGGCGATCCTCACGGCCGGTGGAGGAGGCGGGTCGAGCGACGAGGACCAGGGGACCGACGCGAACAGCGATAGTTCGTCCGACAACTTCGACGGAACTTTCGGCGACGACGAGAACTGGACCACCAACGAGACCGCGTCCAGCTCCTACGACGGATTGGGGGGGACCACCTCCGGCGGTTCGGCCGACGACACCGACTCCGACACCTCGATCATCGGTGTGACCGGTGGCGATTCGGGGCCCATCTCGGACAGCTTCACCGCCAACGACACGGAAACGAGCGGCGATTCGGCGACCGGCTCGTGGAATATCGCGACGAGTCCTGGCGGCGCCATCACAGCGACCGGTGGCGTGAACTTCGACGACAGCGATAGCGACATCGGCAGTGACTCGGATACCGGCACTGATTCGGGCGACGGCTTCAAGCAAGGGGATTCGAACGACGTCCAAGAGCACGACACCGAGACCGACAACGCCGACGGCTCGGACCAATACAAAGTCACGGCCGACGGCACCGATTCATCTTCGTTCGACCTGAGCGGACGCGACGCGGGCGGCATGGCGACCCTGGACGAATCCGGCTCGGACGGCATGGCGACCCTGGACGAATCCGGCTCGGACCAGTGGACATCCTCGGTCAACGGGGCCGGAGCCGTCGACGGCTCCGGCTCGTCGTTTTTCTCCGACAGCGACGGCGGCAGCGACTCGGTCACCGATAGCGGATCGGGCACCGCCATGATGCCAATCAGCGGAGGGACCGAGACCGACAACGTCGTCCTCAATGAAATCTCATCCGACAACTACGGTGATAGCGTTACCGGCAACACGGCCGTCGACGCTGCGGGCAACCTCTCGGGCAACGAGTCGTACTCGTCGAGCGACAGCGGGCAGAACCAACTCACGCTGACCGACTCGGGTGACGGTAACGTGTCTAACGGCGGCAGTCCGGGGTTCAGCTTGCTCCGCTTCGACGCCGTGCGAGTCGTCCCGACTGGCGATTGGGATACGGCGAGCGACTCGCACTCGCTGCACGCCACCGACGGCGACACTTACACCTTGACCGACATGGGGATCGTCACGCTCGGTCCGTCGGGGACCAGCGGTGGCGACATGCTGACTAGCCATATCGCGGGGTCCGACTCGTTCGGCGGCACCGACGCGGCGGTGGTCGCCCCCAGCGGCGGCCCGGGCGACGCCATTACCCTGAGTTTGAGCGGCTCGGACGCCGAGACGCTCGACGAGACGGTGACGACGAGCAACACGAACGGCGCGACCACCAGCGTCGCCAGCGGCATCGACAGCGGCTCCGACTCGTTCGACCTGAGCGACTCCGACGCGACGAACAACTACACCGAGGACGACTCGGACAGCTACGACGACCCGATCGACGGTCCCGGGACCGCCACCTCGCCGAGCGCTCTGGCACCCAACGCCGATGCGTCGGGCATCCAGCCGGCGGGGGCCGCCCCAGGCGACACGTCGTTCACGAGGAGCACGGGGACGCCCCCCGGCGGCTCCGAGTCGCCCACCTTGTCGGCGGTGAGCGGCTTCTTCGGCAACCTGTGGGACCGGGCGACCTATGTGCCCACGACCGTCTGGGCCAATACGGCGGACTCGGACTCCAGCTTGGCGGGGCGGATCTATGTGACGGCCGGGACGACGGTCGGTTCGCTGGTGGGCGTGACGCAGGTGTCCGACGCCTTCGCCCAGCACGACGCCGTGGATGGCCACGAGCAATCGACCGGCGAACGCATCTTCAAGGGCGTCACTGGCACGGTGCAATTGGCCACCCTTGGCACGGCGGTCGCAGGCAAGGTGACGGCAGCGGTCATACCGACCAGGGCCAGCATTCCCAACGCCGGGAAGCTTGTTTACAACCCTGCGGCACAATCCTGGACGACCGCCAAAGGACTTGTCTTCAGCCAAGGCTCGGCTCAGGGTAACCGATTGATGCACGTTATGGACCATCTCGTACCCAATTCATTGAAGCCGTTGCACACCATCTTCGACGTGCCTCGAAACAAGCTTGTAGCACTCCTTGACGAGGCTTGGACTTTGGGTGGAACGAGCGTGCTTCAACCGAACGGCAATCGAGTGTTTGACATCGCGTTGGGAAGGATCATTGGTACTGCCGGTGAAACACGAATCCGGATCGTGTTGAAAAACGGAACACTCAACATCATCACCGCTTACCCAATCCCTTAAGAGTGTCTAATGTTGATTTGCCCTTACTGCGAACAAGATTACGTTTGGAAGGTCCGTTTCATTGATTTGGACCTGGAAGCTTCGATGTGCCTTGAATGCGACACCGTCTGGTTTGGGCCAAACGTTGTGGAGTATGGGAAAGGATCAAATTTTGAGGACTTCATGGCCGAACGAGGCAAAAAAGCCGACTGGACTAAAATTGTCCAGTTAAACCATTTGGAAAAAGGCTAAGGGTTGCATCTGAAGCAAGGGGGAAATCGGTGTCAATTCGAAGGGGGAAATCGGTGTCAATTCGTTTTTCCCGCCTGAATCGGAGGGCGCCTGAGGGGAAATCGGTGTCAATTCATTTCATTTTTCGGAAATCGGTGTCAATTCATTTTTCGGAAATCGGTGTCAATTCATTTTTGGGAGGGGAAATCGTGGAGTCCGGAAATCGGTGTCAATTCATTTTTCGTAACCGTTCAGTCCTACTTCGGCATCACTAATGCTGGCGAGGGCGTTCCCGACCGATGAGCGATCACCGACTCTTCCAAGAAGTCCAGGACCGATCGCTTTTGCAAGCGTAGGGTCTGGACCACCGTCAGAATCCGTTCCACGAACCGGCAGCCCGATTCGCTGTGACAACCAAAGGCGTTCTTCCGCCAGAGTACGCCCAACCGCAAGATTCGCTCCGCATGGTTGTTCGTCGGCTCGACCCCCTCGATCCCGGCGAACAACCACAACGCCGGATCCAGCGTCAGCAAGTTGTCGCAAAACGCCGCCACCTTGGGGTCGGCGCAGCCCGAACCTCGCTCCAACGCCACGCGGAGTTCCTCGACCAGTGGCTCAAGTTTCGTCCCCAGGTCCGGGCGATCGATCAGACCTTCGCGAGACTCCCACCAGAGCGTGAAGACGTCCTCGACCACCATCAGGCCGACGTCGCCGACGACTTTTCCCGGGCCACCCCGCTCCAAGCACTTCTGGAAATCACGTTTCAAGTGGGCCCAGCAGATTTGCCTCCGCTCCAGCGGCAGTCCGTTGTCGCCCCACCAGCGGTCGCTGATGACGATCCCGGTGATCGCCTCGCCCAAGAGCGCCTTCAGTCCACGCGCGCCGCGTTGGACATGGATCACGAAATAGGCCGCCGTGACCGTGGCCGCCGTCCAGAGCCGGCGTCGGGCCCCGGCCTGCTTCCAGCCGGTCTCGTCGGCGTTCTTCACCGGGGCGTCACGGACGGCGTCGCGGGCCTGCTCGTGCGCCGCGATCAAGGCGAGGCTGGTTTGTTGCTCCAACGCCGCGACGGTGCCCAGCGAGACCGGGACCTCGAAGGCCGACCCGACCAGTTCGCGGACCGATCGCTTGCTCAAGTGGAACCGGCCGCTGAGGTAGCTCATCATCGCCGCCAGAGGCGGGCCGATGACATGGGCGCGGACCTCGGCGGGGATGGTGGCGTGGTTGAGCGTGCCGCACCCCGGACAGGTCCGGGCGTGGGCCTGATGTTCGGTGACGACGGCGGCCGGCCTGGGGAGTTCGGCGACCTGATGCCAGGTGGGTTCGGGGTCGTCGGGGCCCGGTTCGATCGGCAGGGGCGTGCGGCAACTGGTGCGGACCGAGGGGACGTGAGCGACGATCGCGTTGACGCGAGGGGCGGGCAAGCGGACGCGGTGATGCCCCCGATGGCCGGTTTGTCCTCCGGGTCGTCGCCCGGTGGGAGGCTTGGGGGCGTCGATCGGATTGGCCGAGGGGGGCGTGGAGCTATTGGAGGAATTGCGTTGGAGTTGGAGGAGGAGTTCCTTGAGTTGAACTTCGAGTCCTCCGACTTGAGCTTCGAGCAGGCCGACACGAGCCAGGGCGGCGTCGAGTTCACGACGCGGTTCCAGGCATCCCGGACAGTTGGTGATCGAAGTCGAATCAAGGGGAATCATGAGATCTGAGAGTACGGTCTCGTCGATTGATCGCAAGAGGGGAGTCGCCAGGCGAAGCAAAATCAGTACCATTGCTGGACTGAACGGTTACCCAAGGTCTTTCAAGCTTTTGCGATTTGCGATCCTGCGATTTGCAATTCTTGAACCCGATAAAACTCCCGATTCGAGAGCTACACCCTCCAAAACAGGGGAACGCTCGGTTCGGATTGACCCTTTGCTGCGACCTCGTATAATGCGGCCCGCACCCGGATTGTTCTGGTTCCGGGCTTGTCGAAGATGACGCGGCGATGGACGGACCGGCCAGGGAGGGCGGGATGTCGACTCGACGGTGGTTGGTCGCGGTTGCCGCCTTGTCGGCGATCTTGCATGGCGCGGGGATGGCCCGGACGCCGCTCCCGGCGCAGGATGGCTTGAAATTTCTCAGGGTCGCCCGCGAGTTCCAGTCGCAGCCCTGGATCGAGGTGATCCGAAGCTCGGATCAGCACCCGCTCTACTCGGCGGCGATCGCCCTGGTCGAGCCGCCGATCGCTTTGATCTTGGGGCACGGCCCGCTCGCCTGGCGGCTGGCGGCGCAGGGGGTTTCGGCCCTGGCCTCGGTGCTCTTGCTCTGGCCGCTGCATTGTTTGACCCGGCGGATGTTCGGCGACCAGTCGGCCAACCTGGCGGTGTTCCTGTTCGCCTTGCTCCCGTTCCCCAACGCCATCGGCCACGAAACCTTGTCCGACGCCCTGGCCCTGGGCTTCACCGTCGCCGCGCTCGCTTGCGGCGAGGCGACGTTGCGGACCCGGTCATGGCTCGCGGCGGTCGGGTGCGGCGTGTTCGCCGGGTTGGGGTTCTGGACCCGGCCCGAGGTCGCGCTGGTCCCTCCGGTGGTCGCCCTCGCCGGCGCGATCCGCTGGCGTCCCTGGGCCGACGAGTGGGCTTTGGCGGGCCGGCTTCTGGCGATGGCGGCGGCCGTCTTGGTCTTCGTCGGCGGCTATGCGGCGGTCAAAGGGGAGATCTCCGAGAAGCTGTCGCTCCGATGGTCGACGGCCCTGGGCTTGGACGCGCACCCGCCCCGGAAGCTCGCGCCGCAATTCCCCAAGGGGTTGAACGACCCCCGGTTCGACTTCACCCCCAAGGAGGAGTCGGAGGCTTCGACGCTTCGGAACGACGTCCTCGCGTCGGCGAAGCAACTCGGACGCGAGTGGGCCGAAGGGGTGACGTTCCTGTTCGTCCCGGTCGCGGTTTTAGGACTGTTTTGGGGTCGGTCGGTCGAAGGATCGGGCGACGGCAAGCGGTTGGTCCTGGTCTACCTGGCCGCCTTCGCCGCGATCGCGATCCGCCATGCAATTACCTTGGGCTACCTGTCGGGGCGGCACGCCTTGAGCTTGATCGTCGTCACGGTGCCGTTCTCGGCCTCGGGGATGTTGCTCTGGGCGGATGGATTTCAGAGGCGATGGGCTGTGTCCCCCAAGCTGGGCCGACGCCTCGCCTTCGTCGGGCTGGCGATCCTGGCGACGGCCGGGATCACGGTGCAGGCCAAAACCGGCCACCCGAGCCGTTGGGGGCATCTGGCGGCGGGGACCTGGCTCCGGGAACACGGCGAGCCGGACGCGAAGGTCCTCGACACCCGAGGTTGGGCGTCGTTCGTCCGAGGGGTTCCCGGCTACGACTACTGGCACGTCCGCCAGGCTTTATCGGACAAGCGGCTCAAATACGTCGTGGTCGGCGCCGATGAACTGGAGGCCCCGAGTCGTCGGGCGGCGACGCTCCGGGCGATGCTCGCCTACGCCGGGGAGCCGGTGGCCGAGTTCCCCGGTCGGAAAGATGGCCGGGGGACGGGCGTGAAGGTCTACCGCTTCGACCCGCCTCGAAGCTGGGAAGGGATTCGACCATGACGATCGCCACCCCCTCCGCCGTCCGGCATCCGGGCAACCTCCTCACTCGCTTGACCCGAGGGAGCCGCTGGAGCTGGCGGGCGGATCGCCATGCCCAGGCTTTGCCGAGCGACCTCGAAGCGTCGGTGATGGGGCTCGAAGGCGGCGACCGCCACCACCGCAAGCAAGGGCGGTCGACGGCCCGAATCCGCTTCGACGCCCCTTCCGCCGGCGCCCCCCCGCTGTCGGTCTACCTCAAGCGGCACTACCGGCTGCCGGTCTGGGATCGAGTCAGGGCGCTGGTCCACCCTTCGGGGCGGTATTCGCCGGCTTCGGCGGAGTGGGCGCACCTGGAGTCGGCCCGGGGGTTGGGGATCAACGTGCCCGAGGTCGTCGCCGTCGGCGAGCGGATCGGCCCCTGGGGCGGCCTGCAAAGCTACCTGATGGTGGCCGAACTCGTGGACCAATCCCCCTTGCACGAGGCGATCCCGGCGCTGGCCGCCTCGATGGACCCGGCCGCCTTCGAGCGGCTCAAGCGGGCCTTGATCGTCGAGATGGCCCAGGTCGTCGCCCGGCTCCATGCCGCCCGCGCCTTCCACAAAGACCTGTATCTCTGCCACTTCTTCCTGCCCTCGGGCGGGTTCCAGCCGGGGGGCGACGGCCGACGGCTCTGCCTGATCGACCTCCACCGCCTGGCGATCCACCGCTGGTCGAAGGTCCGATGGCGGTGCAAGGACCTCGGGCAGTTGTTGTACTCGACCGAGGGCGTGGTCGGGGTCGTCGACCGCGACCGGCTCCGGTTCTGGAAGCACTACCGGCGACGGATGCGGCTCCGCCTCCCCGAGGTCGAAGCCCGCCTGATCCGAGGCAAGGCCGCGCTCTATGGCAAGCACAATCGGGAATGATTCAGCCACGGATGGAACACGGATAAGAACTTTCCAAAAAGAGATTTGTCTGTGTTCCATCCGTATTCCATCCGCGGCTAAAGAATCGACCGTTTGTCTGCCGACGGTGTTGATTTTTCGCCATCCGCCGTCCGGAGATTCGCCGGGGACCGTATTGTCTCCTCGACCCCACCACCTACAGGACCCTCGAACGATGCGGATCGCGCTCAACTTCCGGAGGATCGACCCGAACAAGGGGGGGGCGGAGACCTACGTCGTCGACCTGGTCCCCCGCCTGGTCAAGCTCGGGCATGAGGTCGCGGTCTACGCCGAGTCGTGCCGAGCCGGGGCGCTCCCGGCGGAAGCCCGGTTCCACGCCGTCGCCGCCCCGGGGTGGTTCGACTGGCAAAAGACCTGGAACTTCGCCCGGAACTCCGAGCGAGCCTTGCGACTGGCCGAAGCCAACCGCGAGTTCGACGCCAGCGTCGGCCTGATCAACACCTGGTACCACGACGTCTTGATCCCCCAAGCCGGGGTCCAAGGCGCCAGCCTCGACCACAACGCCCGGCGGTTCCCGGACGCCCTCCGACGCGGCTTGTATCGCCTCGGCAAGCGGATCAACCCCAAGTCCTGGGTCTACGAGGCGATCGAAGCCCGCCAGTACGCCCCAAAGCTCGGGGCCAAGCGGGTGGTCGCGGTCTCGGAGATGGTCCGGGGGCACCTGGAGCGTTACCACGGGGTCCCCTCCCAGCGGATCAGCGTCATTCCCAATGCCATCGACCCCGGTCGCCTGGGCCTGGACGATCCCGAGCGGGCGCGAGCCGACCTCCGAAGCGAGCTTGGCCTGGCGGCCGACGCGACCGTCGCGCTGTTCGTCGGCCACAACTACGAGCTGAAGGGGTTGCGCCCTCTCTTGCGGGCGCTCCGGCTCCGCCTCGACCGCGACCCGAACGCCCGAGCGATCCACCTGATCGCCTGCGGGGGGGGCAAGCCGAAGGCGTTCCGGGGGCTGACCCGCAAGCTCGGGCTGGAGTCGGTGGTCCACTTCCTCGGCTTCCGCCCCGATATCCGCCCTTGCTTCCACGCGGCGGATTTCTTCGTCTCGCCGACCTACTACGACCCGTGCTCGCTGGTCGTCTTCGAGGCGCTGGCGTGCGGCCTGCCGGTGATCACCACCGCCTGCAACGGCGCGGGGGAACAGGTCACGCCGGGCAAGGAAGGGTTCGTCATCCCCCACCCCGGCGCCCTGGACCAACTGGCCGACGCCCTGGACCGGATGACCGACGAGCCGGCCCGCCGGGTCATGGCCGAGGCCGCGAGTCAGCTCGGCCTCGACCAGTCGATCGACCGCCACGTCGCCCGCCTGGTCGCCGTCCTCGAACAGGTCGCCGAAGCCCGAGGGGCGGGCCGAACCACTCCTAAGCGCCGCCTGATGACCAACGCGATGGTCTGCGACTGGTAAGCCAGACTCTTCAAAGCGGCCACGGATGAAACACGGATAAGAAGGAAATTATACGAAATCTTATCCGTGTTTCATCCGTGTTCCATCCGTGGCTAAAATTTCTCCAAGGAAGGAGCCCTAACCGATGCAGGCAATCCTTTTGGCGGGCGGCAAGGGGACTCGGCTCCGCCCTTACACGGCGGTCTTGCCCAAACCTTTGATGCCGATCGGCGAGGCGGACCCACTGCCGATCATGGAAGTGGTCTTGCGGCAACTCGCCCGGTTCGGGTTCGAGGATGTCACCGTCATCACCGGCTACTTGACCGAACTGATCGAGGCGTTCTTCGGCGACGGCCGCAAGTTCGGCACGAGGATCACTTATCGTCGGGAGGCTTCGCCGCTCGGGACGGCGGGGGGCCTGACCTTGATCGACCGCCCGAGTGCGCCCGTCCTGGTGATCAACGGCGACATCCTGACCACGCTCGACATGGCGGCGATGTACCGGTTCCACCTGGAGCGGAGGGCTTCGGCGACGATCGCGTCGTACCCCCGCGAGGTCAAGATCGACTTCGGCGTCCTGGAGTTCGGCGACGACCCGCACGTCCTGGCCAACTATCGCGAGAAGCCCGAATTTTCGTTCCAGGTGAGCATGGGTTTGTATATCCTCGACCCCACCGCCTGGGATTACGTCGCGCCGGGCCGGTCCTTGCCGATGCCCGACCTTCTGGAGTCGATGAGGCACGACGGCAAGCCGGTCCACTGCTTCAAGCCGCCCTGCTACTGGCTCGACATCGGCCGGCACGACGACTACGCCCTGGCCAACGAGGTGTTCGAGGCCCGGAGGGGTGAATTCCTGGGCGAGCCGTCGAAGGCCGGTCCGACCCGAGGCGCGACCGTGCCCAGCCCCCACTTCCCGATCGCCGCCACGCCCCAAACCAGGCCGACCCACGGACCCGCATGACGATGGATACGCTCCTAGCCGCCGGCCTTCCCCTCGGCCTGGCCTACCTGATCGGGTCGATCCCGTTCGGCTACCTGATCGCCCGGACGATCGGCGGGGTCGACATCCGGACCGTCGGCTCGGGCAACATCGGGGCCACCAACGTCGGGCGGGTCCTCGGCTTTCGGTTCTTCGTCGCCGTGTTCCTCCTGGACTTCCTCAAAGGGTTCTTGCCGACCCGCTTCCTGCTCGACTCCTTCGGGGCGACCTTGTTCAACCTCCCGGTGGGGGTCGCGGTGGCGACGATCTTGGGGCACAACTTCCCCATCTTCCTCGGCTTCAAAGGGGGGAAGGGGGTCGCCACCAGCCTGGGGGCGGTCTCGGCCTTGGACGCGGTCGCCAGCGCCTCGGCGGCGGCGGGCTTTGGGCTGACCCTCGGCCTGACCCGGTACGTCTCGGTGTCGTCGCTCGTCGGCGGCTTGGTTTGGATCGCCGTCCACTTCGCGAGGGTGGCCGAACCTTGGGGCCGGGGCCAGGTCGCCTTGAGCCTCGCGTCGATCGCCTTGATGGGCCTGCTCATCGCCCGACACCGGAACAACCTGGCACGCCTGCTCGCCGGGACCGAGCCGAAGGTCTCTTTCCGCCGCGACAAGCCCAAGCCCGACGCCCCCGGGCCGACCGAATCCCGACGCGCCGGGAAGGTCGCCACCCCGCTCCTGATCGCCCTGGCGGCGGTGGGCGTGCTCGGTGGCGCGGTGGCCGGGGGCTTGGTCTGGGCGAGTAAGCAAAAGCCCGAGGTCGACTTCGGACCCTACCACGCGGCGGAGGCCGCCCGGGTCGCCACCGGGCACCAGAGGGCCGAGCGGCTCGAGTTCCTCGACGGCGGCAATTTCCTCGCGGCAAGTTGCCCGCGCTACGACCGGGTGATGCTCTACCGGGTCACCCCGAGCGACGGCCTCGACCTCGTCGCCGACATCCCGGTCGGTGGCCGCCCGGTCGCCCTGGCCGCCGGTCGGGACCGGATGTACGTCCTGTCCCGCCCGAGCAACGACGCACGCCACGTCGCCGAAGGCTGGTGGGAAGCGTTCGACTTCCAAGGCAAATCCGCCACCCCGAAGCACCCGGTCGGGCTGTACCCCGACGACCTCGCCCTGGTCGCCCTCGACGACGCCCCCCGCCTGCTCGTCCTGACCTCGGGCCGGGGCGAGGGCGACCCCAAGCGTCCCCCGGCAGCGTTGACGACCTACAACCTCGCCGGAGATCCCGCCAACCCTCCGGTCGAGTCCCGAGTCGACTTCGACCAAACCGGCGACGACCCCGGTCGGCTCGCCTTGACCGACGACGGCCGGACCGCCGCGGTGTCGATCGTCGCCCCCAAGCCCGCCGTCGTCTGGCTCGACCTGGCGGACTTGTCTTCCCCGAAGATCACCGCCCGCCGGGCCTGGCCCGAGTCGTCCCGCCCCGACGCCTTGCGGTTCGACCCCGATGGAGCCCTCCTGGCCACCGACGACGGCGACGACCTCCTCTGGCACCAAGCCCGGGGCGGCGCCGAGCCGATCTCGCGCCCCGTCCAGGGCGGCGCGGGCGACGTCGTCGTGTTCCACCGTTCGGGCCAGCCTCCCTTTTGGGCCTACACCCTCCCGTTCGACTCCGGCCTGGCCTTCCTCGCCGCCGGTGCCGCCGTCGACCAACCCCACGCCCGCCTCCCCCTGCTCGGGGGCCGGGCCAAGCTCTCGGCCACCCGCCCCGTCGGCCTCGCCATCGCCCCGGATCGAGGCTTGATCGCCGTCGCCAACCGATCCGGCGGGAGCGTCCATCTGATCGCGATCAAGCCGGTCGCCCGCTGACGGTCTTGATCCGGTTTCGATCCGACGCTTGTCTCAACCCCCTCCGAGGGATAACCTGGACTCCGCTCAAAGTGCGACACAAGTCGGAGCGGAGGGGTTGGAAGTGCCACAGGTTCAACTCCGCCCGACCTGGCGCGGATCAAGCCCGAACGGCTCAACGAGTGGGTCCTCGATTCGAACTGCCGGGCGGTCCTGGGCGACTCCGGAGCGTCCCGTCGCGAGATTCAATCGCACTGGCACCGGCTCGACCGGCTCCGCCGCTTCATGGCCGAGCGCGCTTATGCCCTCGACCACGGCGGCCAACCACCCAGGACGTATGGCGATCTGTTTCCCGCCTACCTCGACGCACTGCCACCCTTGATCGACGTCGGTTCCCCGCTGGCTCCCCCTTGAGATCCTCCCGACTCGGGCGGCAGGCGCTTGAGCTTGATGGCCCGGTATTCGGCGGGGGCTCCGTGGTTTTGGAGGCCGATATAGCCCCGGAGCGGCGGGTTCGGCAGAGTGTCGCCGCATCGGTTGAGGTCGGCGTCGAGGACTTGCTCGCCGTTGTTCCAGACCTCGACGCGGGGGCCTCGGGCCCGGACGGTGGAGCGGTTCCACTGATTGGGGTGGGTCGGGTTTGCGCAAGGGGCGGCGTGGCGGTAGAGCGAGCCGGTGCTGTAGCGGCCGACCTCGCCGGGATCGGCCTGGGTTTGCAGTTCCAGCCCGGTCCTCGACGGCCAGGTCAGGCCCAGCGCCATGACCCGGAGCCGGTTTTCCTCGGAAGGCGGCAAGACCCAGTCGACCGGCCTGGCCCGGAGGAAGATCCCGGCGTTGCCGCGCTCGGGGACTTTCCACTCGACTTGGAGGAGGAAATCATCGACCTCGACCGGGCACCGGAGCCAGCCGTATTCGTGGGGGCCGGGGCGGCAGGCGGCCACGCCGTCGACCCAGGTCCAGGTCGAGTCCCGGAACGACATCTCGGACGACCAGCCGGCGATCCCATCCGCCGTCAAGTTCAAGACCTGGCTGTCGCCGGGGTCGAAGGTCGGCTCGGGTTCGGGGGCGTGGCCTAGATGGGTGGGGCCTTGGGGGCGGAGGTGCTTGTCGAGGTGTTCCAGGCCCGCCATCCACTGGAGCCGGGTGCTGACGTTGTCATGCCCGGCGAACTCGCCGAACAGGCTGAAGGTCAGGCCGGTCCCCTCCTTGCCGTAGACCTTGTATGTCCCCTTCACCACACGTTCGAGGGTCCGGCCAATCGATTGAGCCGAAGGGGGAAGCGGGAGCGGTTCGCCGATCATCAGGCAGAGGGGTCGCGGGGCGCAAAGGGCCACCAGTTCCTGATATTGGGTGGTCTTCGTCGCGCCGGCTCCCATGAGCGAGGCAGTGGCAGTAGCCTGAGCCGCTCGACTTTCGATCGCGGCGACCCCGCAGGTGATCCGGGGGTCCCGCGCCATCAAGCTGAGGGCTGTCATCCCGGTCTGGCCCAAGCCGATCACGGCGACGCGGTTGGGGTCGATCGTCGGTCGGGCGAGCGCCAGGTCGAGGGCGGCCCGGAGCGGTAAATCGTGGCCGAACGGGGAGCCGAACTGGCGGTCGTCGAAGATCAGGACCGCGAAGCCCATTTCGAGGAGCACCATCGCCGGGGGGCGGCCATCCCAGCCGGGCGTGGTCGCCAGGGCACCGGCAGGGCAGGGGTCGACCAGGAGGACCACCAGCGGCAGCCGATCCGTCACATCGGGGCGATCGGGACGCAAGAGTTGCCCATCGAACAACTGGATGCGTGGATTAATCGACACCGCATGAATCTGCTCGACAATCACGCCGGGATGAAATTTGAGCCGTTCGGCCCCGGAGAAGCGGGCGGAGAATCCCCAAGAGGGATCGTCGATCCCGATTTCTCCACCGACCTGCTTCCAGATCGCCGGGCGTCGGGCGTCCCACTCGGCTCGATCTTTGGGGACGACGAACGGCTTTTCCGGCGGGGCGTCGCCCAAGGCCAACGTGGGGGCGATCCCTCCGACGGCGGCCAGCCAACCAAGGACGAACGACGATCGGCCGATCCGCAAGTCGAGCATGGGAGAAGCTCCCGAGACGGGTCGAAGAAGGGGGTTGAAGCGACCCAACCTAATCGACCCGTCGCGGTTCGTCCACCCTCTCTCAAACCGGGATCGGCTCCGCCCGACCGGGCGCCCTGGGTCGGGCGGAGCTTGCTTCGGCCAGCGCGGCTCGGACCATCAGGAGTTCGCCGATGTTCTCGGCGGTCAGGAGGCCGATCGGTCGGCCGTCCTCGACGACTTCGAGGCAGGCTTCGCCGTTTTCTCGGAGCCGGATCACCGCCGGGCCGAGCGGGTCGTCGGCCCCCACCTGTCCCAACGGTTGCAGCGCGGCGTCCGACACCAGGGCGTCGCGCCCCCCTTGGGCCAGGGCCGCCATCAGGCTCGACCGCGTCAGCAAGCGGTCGGGCCGGCCCTCGCCCATCACGGGGAAGTCTTGCTGGGCGCCAGCCAGGAGCAGCTCGGCGGCGTGCCCCAAGGTGCCGCTCGGGTTGAGGGTCTTGTAGTCGGTCAGCATGGCGGCCCGGATCGGGATGTCCCGCAAGGTCACCCGCTCCTGGACCATCCGGGCTTCCCCCTCGGCGCCGATCCAGACGAACAGGGCGATCAGGAGGAGCATCGGATTCCCGGTCAAGCCAAGGAAGCCGAAGCCGATCGCCATCAACTGCCCCACCGACGCCGCGATCCGGGTGGCCCGGACGTAATCCAGCTTGAGAGCCAAGAGCGCCCGCAAGACCCGGCCCCCGTCCATCGGGAACGCGGGCAAGAGGTTGAACAGGACGAGGAAAGCGTTGACGGTCAGGAGCTTGGGGAAGAAGCTCGCGGCGACGAGGAAGTGGTCATCGCCGCTCCCGCCGACCGGAGTCCCCGGCCATCGGACGCCGACGGCCAAGAGCAACCCGACGATGGCGACGTTGACCATCGGCCCGGCGATGGCGACCACCAGCTCCTCGAGCGGGTGCTCGGGGATGCGCTGGAGTCGCGCGACCCCTCCGATCGGGAGCAAGGTGATGTCGGCGGTCGGGACGCCATAACGCCGGGCCGCCAGGGCGTGGCCAAGCTCATGGAGCACGACGCAGCCGAAGATGGATAAGACAAACCCGACGCCTTCCATCGTCGTCGCCAGGTCGTGCCCCGACGACCAGTGGCCGTAAACCAGCCAGGCCAGGAGGATCAAGAACGTCCAATGGACGAAGATCGGGATGCCCGCGATCCGACCAATCCGAAAAGACCATGACATGAGCCGGCCACCCCCCTCAATGCGTCGTGCTTGATGCGTCGAACCCGAATGATCCCCGATCAGGTGCAAATTCGGGTCCGAGGCGAGCAAGCTGGATTCGGTGCCGGCGCTTCAAGAAGAACGCGATCCAAGTTCATTCAGTCCATCGATTAAAAAAAGAGATCAACTCGGCTTGCTCTTTTTCGATTTTGAGGGAGATTTCGGTTGGGGCTGGTTGGGGTGGTGGCCTCGGCTGATTGAACAGGAACCCTTGAGTCGTTTCAAGGCCGTGACTTACATAGCTCGAACGACCTCGGGATTTAAATCGCCGCAAGTCATTTGTCACGAATGAGATAAGCCGTGTCGTTCAATCAACTGATGCCACCGCCCGTTTTCGACGGTTGAGAGTCATTCATCATTGAGTGTTATTGAACCAATTTGGATTGGGTAACGACTGATAGCGCGATAAAGATCGGCGCCAACCGCGTACCAGTCTGAAGCCAAGGCGGCCATGTCCGCTTCCTCTTCGGTCTCGAAATCGTTGTAATCATCAAAGGTGCCGCCAATATCGAGGATTCGCGCGAACCCTTCCCAAAAAGAAGGTTCGGCGTACAAAAGATTGGTGTAGTTGATACGATTCATGGTATGGGCTGCTCAACGCTCGAAAGCGTCCCTGGCTGCTCAACGCTCGAAAGCGTCGTTGCTCGAAATCGACAATATTGTAACAAGGACGGGAAGGCCCCGAAAATTCCCCACCGATTTTTCGGGTTTCGGCCCATTCCGTTTCCAAGCGTCCCCGGTCGAGGAGGACCGGGGGCTTGGAATTTCGTCAGTTCTCTTGATTCAGTCGAGTGGCTTGATCATCACGTCCTTGAACTCGACCGGGTCGTTGTGGCCGGCGAGGCCAAAGTAGCCGGATTTCCGGGTCAGGCCGGGATGGGCGTTGTTGGCCATGTAGTCTTTGGCCTGGGTCACGTCGGCGTCGAGGATCACGGTCCCGTTGAGTTCGACCTTGATCCGCGAGCCGACCACCGTCACCTCCTCGAAGTTCCACTCGTCGGCGGGGCGGAGATACCCCCGGGTCGCGGGGACGACGCCGTAGACCGAGCCGTTGTACTGCCGGGGGTCGATCTTGCCCGCGTACTTGGGGGCGGTGTCGTCGAGGATTTGCAGCTCGCACATCCCGACGTAGGCGGTGTCCCCCTGGCCGGGGTAGCGGATCGCCAGGCCGTTGTTGGCGCCCGGCGGGACCTTGAACTCGACCCGGGCGGCGAAGTCGGCGTACTCCTTGTTGAAGTAGATCGTCCCGCCGGCGCCCGGCTTGCAGCGGAGCGTGCCGTCAACCACTTCGTACCCTCCGACCGGCCCGGCCCAGCCTTCGAGATTCTTGCCGTTGAAGATCGGCTCGAAGCCTTTGGCCCCCTTCGACGCGAGGATCTTGTTGGCCTCGTCGGCGGGGATCTCGCGGGCGTGGAGGTCCTTCCAGCGGATCTCGCCGCCGTGGGTTTGGAGCTGGATCGGCCCCCGGGCGAACAGGGGGAGCTTGCGGTCGAAGTAGTTTTCCATGATGGCGTGGTCGACGACGAGCTTGTCGTTCAAGAGCACCGTGGTCCGGGCGCCGACCTGGATCACCTCGACGTGGTTCCACTGGCCGAACGGCTTGTCGGCCAGGACGATCGGGTCTTTGCCGGGCGACCCCGGGCTGTTGTTCCACAACCCGCCCGAGCCTTTCTCGGAGCCGAGGTTCCGCTTGTCCTCGCGATCGGTGGAATCCCAGATCTGGACCTGCGGGCACCCCCGGAGGTAGACCCCGCTGTCGGTCTTGGCGACGGTCTTGTAGTCGAGGGTCAGATGGACGTCGCCGTAATCTTTGTCGGTGGTCAGGAACTTGCCGTAGCCGTCGTTGACCAGTACGCCATCCTGGGCGCTCCAGTGCTGTTTGGCATCCTCGGTCCAGCCGGCGAGCAGCTTGGCGCGGTCGGCCTCGGTCATGGCGTCGAGCTTGCGGATGTCGTAGGTGTCCATCCCGTGCCAGCCGTTCAAGGTCTTGCCGTCGAACAGCGGCATGAACCCGGCGGGAGCCTGGGTCAAGAGCGTGGTCCGGTCGGCGACATCGGTCGGCAATTGGGCCAAGGCCACATTACCAACCAGCGAAGCGGCCGCCAGGCCGACCCAGAAGCGAGATCGAACGGGAAGCGGTTGCGACATGAAAGCGCCCTTTGTTAAAAGTGACTCGATTGATTCTTATTGGCCACGGATGGAACACGGATCAAATACGGATCAGAAAAATCTTATCAAATTGCCTTATCCGTGCTCTATCCGTGTTCATCTGCGGCTGAATTTCATTCATGAAGGTCAGAGCGTCCAGCCGGGTCGGTAGTCGCGGTGGAGGAAGTTTTCGGCCTCGGGGCAGTTGGCCGCCTTGAGGTTCTCGGCGTCCCAGTCGAGCTTTTGGCCGGTCCGGAACGAGACGTTGCCCAGGAGGACCGCCTCGGTCAAGGCCCCCGAATAGTCGAAGTGGCAGGTGGTCGGTCGGCCGTCCTTGCACGCGGCGATCCATTCGGCGTGGTGGCCGATCGACGAGGGGATCGTCGGGGCGGGGGCCTGGAAGTCGCGGTAGTCGGACTCGGGGAGCAAGGCGTGGTGGTCGTAGTCCGCGACGATCGCCCCCTTGTCGCCGACGAACAGGACTCCGCTGGAGTAGCCTTTCACCCCGCGCTCGATCACGACCTCGGGCCGACCTTTGCCGTCATACCAGGTCAAGGCGACGGCGGGCCGGTCGCCCTGGGCGGGGAACTCGTAGCGGACCTTGATCCACTCCGGGGTGGTTTCGGGGTGGGGCTTCGGCCCCTTGGCCTCGACCGTGGATGGGTGGCGGAGGTCCAAGGCCCAGAACGGCAAGTCCATGAAGTGGCAGGCCATGTCGCCCAAGGTCCCGTTGCCGAAATCCCACCAACGCCGCCAGTTGGCCGGGAGATACGTCGGGTGGTACGGCCTGAGCGGCGCGGGGCCGACCCAGAGGTTCCAGTGGAGCGAAGGAGGGATGGGCGGGGTCTCGGAGGGGCGGTCGCCGCCGGCCCACTTGGCCGATCCGAGCCAGACGTGGACCTCGCGGATCGGCCCGACGGCATCGGACCGGACCAGCTCGACGACGCGCCGGTAGTTGTCGCCCGCGTGGATCTGAGTCCCCATCTGGGTGGCGGCCTTGGCCTCCTTGGCGAGCCTGGCCAGGGTCCGGGCCTCGAACACCGAGTGCGCCAGCGGCTTCTCGCAGTAGACGTGCTTGCCCATCCGCAGGGCCAACGCGGCGGCGGGGGCGTGGGTGTGGTCGGCGGTGCTGATGACGACCGCGTCCAGGCCCGGCATCTCGATCAGCTTGCGGAAGTCGTCGAAGGCTTTGGCCTTGGGGAACTTGCCCTTCGCCGCGTCGACGAGCTTGTCGTCGATGTCGCACACCGCGACGATGTTCTCGCCCTCGACCCCTTCGATGTTGCCCAAGGCCCGGCCCGAGGTCCCGATCACGCCGATGTCGAGCTTCTCGTTCGGCCCGATCTTGCCGGCCAGCGCCCGGGGGGCGACCGTCGCCAGAGTCCCCAGGGCCGCGGTACTACCAAGCCACTGCCGCCGACTGATCCGATTTCGCATGGTCGCGGAGTCCTCCAAAACGGGGTCGCTTTCGATGCCTCCCGTGGAACGGACTCAAAAATAGCGGAACCGGATCGGCAAACCTAGACGCCACCGACCGGCTCAGGGGGAATACTTCGCCCGCAACTCACCGACCCGTTCTTCGAGTTCTTCGAGGTCGCCGTCGAAGAACAAAGCCAGGCATTCGACCACTTCGCCGCGACCGGGGACGTTGTCGGCCAGGGCGAAGAGGGCGGGGACCCAGATCAGGTATCGCCCCTCGTCGGCCGACCAGACGGCGAACTCCGACCCGTCGGCCTCGTCGAGGAAGGTCAGGGTCGGCACGGTCAAGTCGCGGTCGCGCTCGTGCTTGCGGACCTCCTGCTCGAATGGGAAGGTCCGGATCAGGTCGAGCGCCTGCCCCTTGTTGATCGGGCCTCGGCGCTCGACGGCGTCGGGCGTCGGCGAGGCATGAAGGACGGTGTGGGTGAACATCGGGTCGACCGGCTCGACTCAAGGGATGCGCTGGTAGGTGACGAAGGCGATCTTCTTGCCGTCGGGCGACCAACTCGGGACGTTGATCGTCCCCTGGCCGCCGTAGAGCCGGGCCAGGACGTCGACCTTGCCGGTGCTCAGGGTCAGCATCCGAAGCTCGACGTCCTTGTCCTCGGGGTGGCCCTTGACCGTCGCGTCGAACGAGACGTAGGCCAGCTTCGACCCGTCGGGCGAGGGGTGGGCGAACCAGTTGTTCCGGTCGTCGTTGAAGACGGGCTTCTGGTTCGAGCCGTCGGGGTCCATCCGCCAGATTTGCATCAGGCCCGAGCGGTCGGAGTTGAAGTAGATCGTCTTGCCGTCGGGAGCGTATTCGGGGCCGTCGTCGAGGCCGGGGGTCGTGGTCAGTCGGGTTTCCGAACCGCCCGAGGTGGGCACGGTGTAGATGTCGAACACGCCGTCACGCCGGCCGCAAAAGGCGAGGGTCTTGCCGTCGGGCGACCAGCCGTGCCAGTACGACGGGGCGTTGGGCGTGACCAGGGTGGGCGTCCCGCCTTCGATCGGGACCGTGTAGATCCTCGACTTCTGGTCGCCTTGCGCCTGGTCGCTGATCGCCAGGGTTGAGCCGTCGGGGGAGATCCCGTGGTCGTTGTTGCACCGGGTGGCGAAGCCGAGGTCGATCGGCTCGGGTTCGCCTCCGGCCGCATTGATCCGGTGGAGCTTGCCGCCGCCGTTGTAGATCAAGGACGACCCGTCCTTGGTCCAGTTGGGGGCCTCGATCCGACCCGTTGAGACGCGGACGACCCGCCGGTCGGTCGACGAGATCGCCTGGGTTTCCAAGGTGCTGTAGAGCGTCGGAGGCTTGGTTGAGGGGGACTGGGTCGTTGACCCCACGGTCAGTTCGACGTTGCTGAAGGTGGCCCGCTCGGTCGCGTCATCGTCGTGCGAGCAGACGCCGATCCCGACGTGGAACGGCTCTCGGAAGCTGATCCGGGTCGCGGAACCCGAGAACGCGAGGGGCTTGCCGTAGGCATCCGCGATCGACATCACGGCGTAGCCGCCCCGAGTTTCGAGCCGGACCCGACCGGGCCTCGATGCGTTGGCCTGGACCTCGTGGGTGTTCGCCCCCTGGGTGTCGCGGAACTGGAGCGAGGTCAGGCCGTCGCCGTGGACCGCGACATCGACGTAGGCGGAATCCGGGTCCAAGGTCTGGCGGATCATCAGGCAAGCCTTGCGGTGCGAGTTCTTGCCCTGGCCGAGGAACGCGATGTCCGCCGCCAGCGAGACGTCGCCCGAAGCCCGCTTCCAGGCGAACTGGAACGCATCCTGGGCGGCCCACATGTTCTTGCCGCTGCCCGCCAAGGTGTACGACTTCGAGGCGGGGTCGTACTCGGCGGAACCGGCGTTCTTGACCGCCCCGACGTCGCCGTGCCCCTCGAAGATCCCGGTGGCGGCGGCTTTGGGGCTTGAAGGGGCGGGGGAGTCGGCCAGGGCTTGCTTGATCAGGGTCCCGAAGTGGTCGGTCGGGGCGTAATCCCAGCCTTTGATCAGCTTGGGGCCGGCGGCGGGGTGGAGGTCCCACGCGATCCAGTCCCAGTCGTGGGTCTTGAGGACGTCCAGGACCTTGCGGACCCAGGCTTCGCCGGTCAAGCCCGCGCCGCCGTCGGGGTCGCTGCCGAACTCGCTGACGATGATCGGCAGGGTCTTCGACGCCTTTTCCATCTTGCCGATCCAGGTCTCGACGGTATCCCCCTTGAACGGGTAGGCGTGGTTGGCGTAGATGACCCCTTGGCCGGTCGGGTCGTCGATCCGCCGCCCATCGAGGATTCCCGAAAGGTCGTACGACCAATCCAGGCCGCCGACGACGATCAGGTTTTTGGCTCCCGCGGCGCGGACGGCGTCGAACAAGGCTTGCATGCCGACAGCTTCATAGGTCGTTTCGACCTTGGTCTTCGAGTCTTTCTCGGTGACCTTGCCGCCCTTGAGCCACTGGTCCCAGCTCACGTCGTGCGGCTCGTTGTACAGGTCATAGATCACGCCGGGCTGGTTCTTGTACACCTCGGCGCAGCCTTTCCAGAACGCGACGCTGTTGACGTCGGGCATGACATGCTGGCCGATCGCCTGGCCCCATTCCCCGGCGTCGGACCAGTGGAGGTCGAGCATCGCATAGGCCCCCAGCCCGACGCACTCGTCGACCACTTGCTTGACCAAGGCCCGGTAGGCGACCCCCTCGTCTTTTTGCTCGGGGCCTTTGCCGAACCAGCGGTCCTGCGACAGCGGGATGCGGACGACGTTGCACCGCCAGTCCTTGACCGCCACCCGGACGGTGTCGAGGATGTGCCCCTCGCCATCGGACGTCCACTCCAGGCAAGCGGCATTGACCCCTCGGAGCCGGACGCGCTCGCCTTGGTCGTCGACGACGTGGTTGCCGACGACCTTCAAAGGCGAGAGCTTGGCCGCCGCTTGGGCCGAGTCGCCGGGCGCGGCTAGGAGCATCACCAATAGGCTGATCTTGATCCGAAGATGTGTCACGGAGTGTCTCCCCAAACGAATGTCGCCCGCGCTTCGAATCGACGGAGAGGGGATGGGCGTCGACCCGAAGGGTCACGGTTTTCCAGAGGGGGGGACGCACGACCCCGCCCTTGCGTCCGATTGTGAGGAGGCGGCGGCGCCTTGGCAAGGGTCCCGCGAGATCGCAAGCCCGCGATCAAGCCCCTCCAATTTCAGTCGGCTCGGCGGATGTGCGACAAGAACGCTTGCAGGGTGTCGTAGGCGCTTCGGGGATTGATCGGTTTGGGTTGCTCCGCGGCTTTCCGACCATGAGCCACCCAGTTGCGGTATCGCCGGACTCGACTGACCTCCTCGACGAGGGAATTGATCGGCTGATTCTCGGGTTCCCGTCCATCGCGCTTGAACAATTCGAGAACATTGTTGTGAAAGCTCCCCTCCGCGAGATTTCGCAGCAGTGTTTTCGCCGATCTCTGGAGAGCCGGGTGCTGGAGACTGTCAATTTCGGGCTGAAGAGTATCGGCCACCTCGCCACGGACGATCGACTCGAACACCGAGAAAATCATGAAAACGGCGAAGTCGTCAAACTCTTCGAGAACCCCTTGGGCCATGTCCCGGATCTGGTCGCCTGCCAATAGCCGAAATTCGTCGTCGTTGCCGAGCTTGCCATCCCAGGGGAGTTCCGCCCAGTACCGAGCGCCCAGCCTCTTCATCATGTTGAGCAGCGTCCGATTTTGATCATACCAAGTCCAGGCATCCTCCAATGTCCTCATGAAAACAATTCCACCACCGCCACATCGAAGTTGGCCTGATTCAGTACCTTCAGTTGATAATCTCGCGTGTTGCGCAAGTACCATTCCTCGTGCTCATCGGCATCGACGAAGCGGAAAAGTTCGTAGCCGTAAGAGTCGCCCGACATGTCAACCCGGCCTGCCCATTTCCCCTCGCCCGGCTTCCAACGTGGTCCCAGCAGATCCAACGCGACAGGTCGAATCCTGATCACGCGAGATCCCAGGCAAATGTCGAGCCTCGTGTCGATATTACTGTCGAGGTGTGAGCGATGGTTTTTGTCGAGAACAAGATCCAGTGTGACGAGTTTGTGGGGGTCGGACTCCCCGATCCACTCCTCAATTTGTTCGATCAACCTCACCACCGAAGCCCCCCAACTCTCGATCGCTTGGGCCTGGGCCGACTGCTCGGCTCGCAAGCGGTCTTCCTGGCTTGCGAGAAAATCCTTCAACGAGATCATCGGCGCGACTCCTACCTTTGAGGCCACCTGGGATTGTTTCGCTCAAACCCGGACGCTTGAGCGGTCTCGGCTGGCCAACCGAGACCGCCCTCGCGGGTCTTCTCCCTCAAACTTACCAGATTTTGACCCGATCGCCCGGGGCGAGGAAGAGCTTGTCGCCTTCCTTGACTCCGAAGGCTTCGTGGAACTCGGGGATGTTGCGGATCACGCCGTTGCAGCGGAACTCGGCGGGGGAGTGCGGGTCGGTGGCGAGTCGGTTGATCATCGCGGCGTCTCGGGCCTTGGTCCGCCAGACCTGCGCCCAGCCGATGAAAAACCGCTGGGGACCGGTCAGGCCGTCGAGGACCGGGGCGGGCTTGCCGCCCAGGGCGATCTTGTACGCCTGGTAGGCGATGGTCAGGCCGCCGAGGTCGCCGATGTTCTCGCCGATGGTCAAGGCGCCGTTGACGTGCTGGCCGGGGAGCTGGGCGGGCTCGAACTTGTCGTACTGGTCGATCAGCTTCTTGGACCGGGCGTCGAACTCCTTGCGGTCGAGGTCGGTCCACCAGTCGACCATGTTGCCGTCGCCGTTGTACTTGGCCCCCTGGTCGTCGAATCCGTGGCCGATCTCGTGGCCAATCACGGCGCCGATCCCCCCGTAGTTCACGGCATCATCGGCGCCCAGGTCGAAGAACGGTGGCCGCAAGATGGCGGCGGGGAAGACGATCTCGTTCATCCCGGGGTTGTAGTAGGCGTTGACGGTCTGCGGGGTCATGAACCATTCGAGCTTGTCGACCGGCTTGCCGAGCTTGGCGAAGTTCCGGTCGAGCTCGAAGGCGGAGGCCCGCTTGAGGTTGCCGACGAGGTCGTCGCGGCGGATCTCCAGCTTGGAATAGTCGCGCCACTTGTCGGGGTAGCCGATCTTGGGGTTGAACTTGGCGAGCTTCTCCATCGCCTTGCTCTTGGTCTCGGGGCTCATCCATTCCAGCGACTGGATGTTCCTCCGGTACGCCTCGGTCAAGTTGGCGACGAGCTGGTCCATCCGGGCCTTGGCCTCGGGCGGGAAGTGCTTGGCGACGAACAGCTTGCCGACCACCTCGCCCAACGCCCCTTCGACGGTGGCGACGCCTCGCTTCCAGCGCGGCTTGAGCTCCTGGGCACCGGTGAGGGTCTTGCCATAGAAGGCGAAGTTCTCTTCGACGAACGGCTTGCTCAGGGCCGGGGCGTGCGCCCGGAGGACGTTCCAGGCGAGCCAAGCTTTCCAATCTTCGAGCGGGACGTCCTTGACCGCCTCGGCCAGCGCGGTGAGATAGGTCGGCTGGGCGACGATCACCTCGGCCACCTGCTGGACCGGGACTTCCATCCCCTCGGCGATCAAGCCCCAGTCGAGCCCGGGGGTCATCTCGCGGAGCCCGCCGGTGGTCACCTTGTTGTAGGTCAGGGTGGCGTCCCGGCTCTTGACCCGGTCCCAGTGGTTCTTGGCCAGTCGGGTTTCCAGGGCCATCACCTTCTCGGCCGAGCCTTTGGGGTCGTCCCAGCCGGCCAGCTCGAACATCCGGGCGATGTGCGGGACGTAGGCTTCGCGGATCTTCTTGAACTTGGCGTCGCGGTAGTACGACTCGTCGGGCAGGCCCAGCCCGCCCTGGCTGATCGAGACGATGTACTGATCCGACTTCTTGTCGTCGGTGTTCACTCCGACGCCGAACGCCCCTTCCACGCCGGTCCGGCCCAGGTTGGCCATCAGCCAGAGGAAGGCCGACTTGCCGTCGAGGGCCTTGATCCGGTCGAGGTCTCCTTGGATCGGCTTCAAGCCCAACTCTTCGACCTTGGCCTCGTCCATGAAGCCGGCGAACAGGTCGCCGACCTTCTTGGCGTCGGGCGACCCGTCCCCCTTGGCGGCGACTTCCTCGATGATCGCCTTCAAGTCGGCTTCCGACTGGTCGCGGAGCCGGTGGAACGCCCCGTCGATCGCCCGGTCCGGCGGGATCGGGACGGTCGCCAGCCACTTGCCGCTGACGTGGCGGAACAGGTCGTCCTGCGGCCTGACGTCGGGGGCGACGAACTCGCGGTCGATCCCCGACTTCACGCCCGGGGCATTGTCGGCGGCCTGGAGCGGCAAGCCCGACCCGAAGAAGAGGAGCACTCCCATCACGATACGATCACGCATCCCAAGAACTCCCGAGGTGAGACATCGAAACCACGGCCCAGCCCACCGAGGAGCCGCTTCACTTCCGGTTCGACTGGCCCCATTCCACCCGATCAACCCGCCACTTGCCAAGTCGGTCGATCTGGAGCGGTGATTCGACCCGGCCCTCGAAATCTTGGGCCGCTCGGGTCTTCCCCGCTCTCCTAAAATAGAGTCGGACCATGCCCGGAATGTGGTCCGTCCCCGGCCTCTTTCCCATCCCACCGAGGGGTCCGCCTTGTCCTCGAATCCATCCGACCCGGCCTCCGCCGCCCAACCCGAGACCCGTCGCGCCCTTTGTCGGGTCGTCTTCGCGATGGCCGGGCTGTTGCTCGCGGGGGCCTTGGCCTTCGCCATCCTCGCCCAGTCGTCGCCGACGCCGCCGAGCGACATCGCGGGCGACCCGGTCCTGTCCCGGGGGTATGAGATCTATACGCTCCGGTGCGTGTCGTGCCACGGGACTTCGGGGCGGGGCGACGGCCCGATCGCCAAAGGCTTGGCCGGCCCGGCTCCCCGGAACCTGGTCGAAGACCAATGGAAGTACGGCGACGCCCCCGAGCAGGTCGTCGCCGTCCTCGAAAACGGGATCAAAGACGCGAGCATGCCCGCCTGGGGCGGGATCTACGGCCCGACCGACCTGAGCGCCGTCGCCGCCTATGTCTACCACCTGGCCGGGCGTTCGGTCCCCGCGAAGCTCCGGGTTCCTTGAGCCTTCGGGTTCAGCCGACCTCTTCCACGCCGATCTCGTCGAAGTTCCAGAAGTTGTCGAAGTCGCCGGATCGGGCGTTCTTCCAGATGTAGGTGATCGCCTGGGTCCCGACCGCCAGGCCGGCTCCATAGAGCAGGTGCGACACCAGGCGGTTGGCGTGCATGGTCTTGGGAGACTTCGTCGGCCCTTCCTGCAAGCCGAGGATCGGCACGGCCAACTCGTCGCCCAAGGCCCAGAGGCCCGTCCCGTAGGCCAGGCCGACGCCGAGGTCGGACGCCGACCCCTTGCCGCTCCGGAGTGCCCCATACAGCCCGCCCATCAGCATCCCGAAGCCCCAGTGGACCGCGTAGCTCATGGCCTTCGCGGCGTCATCGGTCTTCGGCTCCTCGCCCGTGATTCTTTCGTGGACCATCCGCCCGACGGCCGCCGTCGACGACTCCCCCTCCTTGTGCTGCTTGCCGACCGCCGAGATCGAGTCGAGCGAACCGCTCGGGTCCTTGTCGGCTTCGGGCGAAGCGTCGAAGATCGGCTTGGCAGCGTAGTCCTGGTAGAGCGTCATGGCGAGCAACCCGAGGTTGGCGCCGACCAACCCCAGCGCGAAACCTTCCAGGGGGTTCGGCTTGGGCATGCTCCTCTTTAACCGGTATGGCAACTTGTACCCGGTAGACTTTTCGACCCGCTTCGAAGCCATGTCGACCGCGTCTACGGCTTTCTGGACCAGATTCATCGCGAACTCTCCCGTTGTTTCGCCGAGCCGGCGGAGGAGCGAACCGCGGTGGGCTAGGCCGCCGATCGCTCGGTTTGACTGCGGACATTGGTCCACCCCGATGCAAGTTCGAGGCCAGGGCCCGACGCGATCCGCCCGGTTGTCGCCGGGCGGGCAACCCTTTAGAATCGACGCATCCACCTCGGCGAAGCGCCTGCGAAGGCTTTCGAAGGGTTGCAAACCTGGGCGTGCCAAGGCTTTCTTCGAGATTTTGCCGGGAGCGAGTTCGTGGCTGATTTCCAAACGCAGGTCGAAGATTTCGTGGTGGGGACCGGCGACGAGGCCAAGGCGGGCGACGACGTCTCGGTCCACTACACCGGGACCTTGACCGACGGCAAGAAGTTCGACAGCTCGGTCGACCGAGGCCAGCCGTTCTCGTTCCCGCTCGGCAAAGGCCGGGTCATCCGAGGCTGGGACGTCGGCGTCGCCGGGATGAAGGTCGGCGGCAAGCGGAAGCTGATCATCCCCCCCGACGAAGCCTACGGCGCCGCCGGAGCCGGAGGCGTGATCCCGCCGGATGCCACCCTCGTCTTCGAGGTCGAACTGCTCAAAATCAACTAGCTCAAAATCAACTAATTTCCATTAGCCACGGATGAACACGGATTTGGCACGGATAAAGCTTTAAAGAGATTTATCCGTGCCAAATCCGTGTTCATCCGCGGCTAAAATCGGCAAAATTTCATGGTCGAAGATTTTTACGAGATCCTCGGCGTCGACCCCGGGGCCGACGTCCACGCCATCCGGGCGGCGCTCGATCGGTCGCAGCCGGCCTGGTCGTCGGGAACCCGGAACCCCAAGACCAAGCATCGGTTCCAGTCGTACCTCGACCTGATCCCCGAGATCAAGCGGGCGCTCCTGGGCGACCCCGCCGCCCGGGCGGCCTATGACGCCGACCGCTCGGAGGCGCTCCGAGGTCTCCGCGACGCCAGGCTCGACGAGTTGCATCGCCGGGTCCGGCTCAGGGCGGCCAAGGGGGGTCTGACCCCGGGCGACCGGACCCTCCTGGTCGACCAGGCCACCCGGCTCGGCCTCAGCCTGGCCGACCTCGACCGCCTGACGGCGCCGATCCCCAACCGCCCCGACGAATCCAGCCCGGTCGAAGCGGCCGAACCCGCCCTCGACGTCCTCGACGCCGTGGCCCGCAAGCAGATCCGGGTGACGTTGGACCACCTCAAGAAGCGCGACCTCTACGACGCCTTGGGCCTGGTCCGAGACGCCCCGATCGCCGAGGTCGTCCGCCGGGGCGACGCCGAGCGCGGTCGATGGATGCGGAAGTCGCAGGTCACGGCCGAGAAGACGGCGTGGCTCGAAGCCGTGTCGCACGCGCAGTCGCACCTGACGACCCCCGAAGCCCGAGGCCGATACGACCGGACCTTGAGGCTCGAAGCCGAGGAGCGGCTGGCCGAGGCGATCGCCTTCGCCGTCCGAGGCTTGACCCGGCTCGACTACGGGACGAGGTCGGCGCTGGTGCTCGAGGCCGCCGCCGAAGGGGTCGACGCCGACCGCGCCGGGGTCCTGATCGGCCGGGGGTGCCGGGCGGCGGGGGTCGCGTTCGAGGCCCCTTCGAGCCTCCTGAACGGGTCGATCGACCCGCCGCGCTACCTCCGGTGCCGGTCGTGCTCGGGTGTGACCAACTTCGACGACGCGGCGGGCTCGGGCGGCGACCGCGCCTCGATCCGCCCCGACTGCCCGTTCTGCGGGGCCTCGCTCCGCTGGCATTGCCCAAGCTGCGGCCGGGACCACTGGGTCGACCTCGCCCGATGCGGTTGCGGGTTCCTCCGGGAGAACGTCGAGCCTCTGGCCCAACTCCTCCTCGAAGCCCAGCGCCTGTTCCGCGACCGCGACTACCGAGCCGCCATCGACCGACTCCGCCAGGTCCAGGGGTCCATCCCCGACCACCCGATCGCCCGCAAAGGGATCAAGACCGCCGGGCGCCACCTGGTCGAGCTCGACCGCGCCCGGACGTCCTTCGAATCGGCCCGGACCCGCCGCCACCTCGCCGCCGCCAAGGTCGCCCTCGAAGCCTGGCGCGAGGTCGCCCCGGGCGACGACCCCGACCTCCTCGCCGCTTCGGTCGAGGTCGAGACCGGCCTCCGAACCGCCCACAAGTCGGTCGCCCGGGCCGAAGCCGCGTTGGCCTCGGGCGACATCGCGGCGGCCCGGACCGAGTTCGACCAGGCGCTCGCCGTCGCCGCCGACCTCCCCGAAGCCCGACAAGGGCGGCTCCGATGCCCCCCCGACCCGCCGACCCGGCTGGTCGCCCAGTTCGACCGCGACCGAATCCGCCTCCGGTGGAATCCGGCCCCCCCCGACGGCCTCGGCCCGGTCCAGTTCCGGGTCGTCCGCAAGCAAGGCGCCGCCCCGAGCCAGGCCAACGACGGCGCCCTGGTCGCCGAGACCGGGCAAAGCGAGGCCGAGGACCGCGCGGTCCGACCCGGCGAGTCGGTCGCTTACGCCGTCTACGCGGTCCGAGGGGCCATCGTTTCGCCCAAAGGGGCTACTTCGGAGACGTTGGACGTCCTGTCCGACGTTCTCGACCTGAATGGCGAAGTTCGGAGCGGCGAAATATACTTCTCCTGGACGCTCCCCGCCGGGGCGATCGCCGCCAGGGTCGTCCGGAACCGGCTTCGCCCTCCCATCAACGAGCGTGACGGCGACCTCGTCGAGTCGATGCCCGACGGCCTGGTCGATCGCGGCCTCCAGAATGACCGGACCTATCATTACGCGGTGTTCGCCGTGTATCGCGACCCCAACGCCCCCCGAGGGGAGATCGGCGAACGGTTGTCGCAAGGCTTGAGGGTCGCGCTCGTGCCTCGGCCCCCGGCGCAGGCGATCGCCGCTCCCACCTTGTCCCCGACGCTCGACGGCCGGGTGGCGATCTCCTGGGTGGCGCCCCCGAGGGGCGAGGTCCGCATCCTCAGGACGACCAAACCGCCGTCGCTCGAACCCGGCGACCGGGTCCCCGCCGAGTCGTTGGCGGCCTGGGGCGGCGACTGGGTCGAGGCGGCCGGCGATGGACGAGGGGAAGACCCAAACCCTCCGGCGGTCGGCTTGTGCTTCTATACCCCGGTGGTGGTCCTGGCCGGAGAGGCGACGATCGGGGCTCCCGCCCGGTTCTCGTGCGTCGCCGACCCGTCCGACCTCCGGGCCGTCCGGGCGGGGGGCGCCGGGGCCGCCGGTCGGGTCCACCTCCGTTGGCGATGGAGCCCCCAAGGCGTCGAGTCGAGGGTGGTCGCCAGCCTGGGCCGCCCCCCGAGCGGCGCCGACGACCCTTCGGGCACGTCGTTCCGGGTCTTCGACGACGAATACAGCCGACTCGGCTACTTCGCGATCACCTTGCCGAGTTTGCCGGTCGACGCCGTCGGCCCCTGGCACCTGGCGGTCTTCGCCGTGGCGATGGTCGGCGGCGAGGAGGTGGTCTCGCCCGGCCTCGACCCGTCGGCCCGGACGGTCTTGCCCGGCCCCAACCCCGAGGTGACGGTCGCCTACACCTGGAAGCGCCCCGGCTTCGTCGGCCGGAACTGGTCGCTCACGTTCCAAACCGAACCGACCGGCTCCCCCATCCCCCCGACAGCCCTCGTCACCCACCCCCGGACCGTCCCCCTCTCGGCCGACGACGGCTGGATCATCGCCCGCTTCCCCGCATCCGTCGACGGGGCGACCTTCACGATCCCCGCCGCCGCCGACCTCACCCAAGGGCGAGCCAGGGTCTTCGCCGACCCCACCGCCGACCCCGAGGGCCAACCCCCGATCCGCTTCCGCCACCCCGACGCCACTACCCGCGCCTGACCCGGCAACTTTCCCAAACGAACCCAATCGAGCCTCGACCGGGAATCCTTCCAACGCCGGAAACCTCCGAGCGGAACGAACCCACCATCGCCCTTCCAGCGGCCTCCCGGACCCTATTTCCAAACGAACCCAATGCTTCCCAAGTTGTTTGTCAAAGATGGTTTTCGTCGCCAAGCGGCCTCGGTTTCGGGATACCTCCCCGCGTCGTCTCGCCCCCGGCGCGGAACGAACCCAACGACGGCCTCGCCCCATCAAAGTCCGACAACCCGGCGCGGAACGAACCCAATCCCAACGGCCCGCCCATCCTCGCGCGCGGACTTTTCCCAAACGAACCCAACGTCGACGGGCCGACGACTGTCCCCGACTTCGCCGGAGATCCCCCGGCGCGGAACGAACCCAATCTGGATGCGGAGGCGAACTCTCAAGAGCCGGCAAAGCTGGTGGATCTCCCGGGAGCGATCGACTTAAGGAACGCGGGCGGGTTGACGGTCAACCTGTCCTGTTCTCAATAATATCGCTTCCGGGACGGGGCCATTATCCGCCTTTTTTCCGGGTCGATTCGGATTCGCTCGGGCTATTCGCGAATTCGCCAGACCAACGGCTACTGTCTTGATGATCCACCGACGACCGCGATCAAGTCGAAAGGTGGGAACTTGCGAAGCTCATCGATTTAGCCTGGCGAACCTAGGTGCGGTTCTGCCACTCCGCCGGGTCGCGTGACGTATGGAAGATGGCAAGCACCGTGATCCGGTTCGGCTCCAATTGATAATAGACGGCGTATGGATAGCGAGAAATCAGCGCCTCTCGAACATCACCATAGACTCGTGGGTGTGCCTCCGGTCGTGACCGAAGGCTGACCAAAACCTGTCGGACGGCGGCGGTGAATGCCGCCCCTTGGTCGGTCCTTCGCTCCTCATACCAGTTGGCCGCGTCATCAAACTCCGCTTGGGCAATCCGACGCAGGATGACAGGTAAGTTCATCGGGCAAATCGAGCGAGGGCCGCGGCTTCAACCTCTTCCCACGCGATGCCATCCCCAGGGTTCACCTCCGCGTCGGCGATCCGGCGGTCGAGTTCCCGTCGTTTCTCCTCGGAAAGCGGCGCCCGAGGCTGATCGGCGGCCACGCTGTCGAGGATCTCTTGAGCCAGCGCGATTCGCTCGACTATCGTCATCCGGTTGATGCCAAGCTGCTCCAGGATCGCGGTCATGCTTTTACCCTCGCTTATTCGGGGTGGAATTTCACATCAAGTTTACCGGACGAGCGTGCGAACCACGAGAGTGGTCGACCCGATCCCATCCGGCGGACTTCAAACCGAGGTTGGCTCATCACCCAGGCCGGTAGGTTCGAGGGTCGTCGCTTCGAGGAGGGCGGAGTGGCCTTTGCGGGCGGCGAGCCAACCTCGGGCGATCTCGAATACGGCGGGGAGGACCGAGATGACGATGATGGCCAGGATCACCAGCTCGAATCGCTTGCGGACGAACTCGATCCGGCCGAAGGCCCGGCCGGACAGGAGGCAGATCAGGACCCAGGCCACCCCGCCCGCGACGTTGTAGGCGGCGAACCTCGCGTAGTTCATCCGGCCCACCCCGGCGACGAACGGGGCGAACGTCCGGACGATCGGCACGAACCGGGCGAGGATGATCGTCTTGCCGCCGTGTCGGTCGTAGAACTTCTGGGCTTCGACCAGGTGCTTCCGGTTCAGGAGGCGAGAGTTGCCTTGAAAGACCTTCGGCCCGATGGCGTGGCCGATCGCGTAGTTGACCGCGTCGCCCAGGACCGCCGCGACGACCAGCAACAAGGCGGTGAGCGGGAGGTTGATCGGCGAGTTCGGGTCGGCCGCCACGGCGCCGACGGCGAAGAGGAGCGAGTCGCCCGGCAGGAACGGGAGCACGACTAGGCCGGTTTCGGCGAAGATGATCGCGAACAGGGCGACATAGAGCCAGGGGCCAACCCCTTGCGCCAAAGTATTGATCGACTCGGGGCTGAGGGGGTAGATCGCGTGGAAAACCTTGAGGACCAAATCCATTCCCAGACTCCGAGAAAGAAGCGGAAGCGAGCCGCCAATGAAACACGGATCAAACCCAAAGCGTTTCCATCTTATCCGCGTCCCGTCCGTGTTTCATCGGTGGCCACTATTTGCTTTCTTCCCTGGGGCGGACCGGGAGGCGGACGTTGCGGATTCCGGCGAGGTTGCAGGCCGAGAGGACGTCGGCGAGGTCCTGGTAGGCGAGCTTGGCGTCGCCCCGGATCAAGACCCCTTGCTCGGCGTAGCGCTTCCGGGCGTCGGTGAGCTTGGCGGTCAAAGTCGGGAGGTCGAGCGTGGCGTCGCCCAAGGCGATCTTGTTCGCCGCCAGGACGGTCAGGTTCAGGTCGTCGGGGGCCTGCGTCAAAGGCGCGGCGTCGGACACTTCGGGCACCCGGACGGGGAACTCGTTCTCGTCCCAGTCGTACAACCGGGTCGCCGCCATGAAGAAGACCAGCAGGCACAACACGACGTCGACCATCGGCGTCATGTTGATCTGCGGCAACTCGTCGCTCGAAAGGCGGTCGGAGAGCATCCGGTTCACTCCGAAGCGGGGGAAAAATTTCTTAGCCACGGATGGAACACGGACGGGGCACGGATAAATTCTCAATGATTTTTCCTGGTCCGTGCTTCGTCCGTGTTCATCCGTGGCTAAGTTTTAGATCGGGTGTGAGTGCTGCGATCTCGACTCGATCCGGGGGTGGTCGACGCGGCGGTCGACGGGCCGGATCGCCTCGGCGGAGACCTGGTCGATCACGCTCCGGGCGTGGTCGTCCATGTCGCGGACCAGGATGTCGACCCGGTTGAGCAGGTAGTAGTACGCGGCCACCGACGCCACGGCGACGGCCAGGCCGATGGCGGTCGACACCAGGGCCATGCTGATCCCTTGCGCGAGGGCTTCGCTCTTGCTCCCGCCCGCGCGGCCTCCGATCGCGTCGAACGACTGGATCATCCCGATCACGGTCCCGAGGAGTCCCAACAGCGGGGCCAGGGTGGCGGTCCCGTTCAGGACCCGGACGTTCCGCTTGAGGTCGGCGACTTCTCGGGCGGCGTCGTGGTCCAAGGCGATCCGGATCGTCGAGGCGGGCTGGCCCCAGTAGCGGACGACGTGGCCGAATACCCGGCCGGTGGGGCTGTCGTTCGACCGGCAAAGCTCGGTGGCCCGGTCGCGGTCGAGCTTGCCGGTGCCGAGCCGTTCGAGGAACCGGTTGACGAAGTCGCGGGGGATCACCCGGTTCCGCCGGAGCGCGACCATCCGTTCCAAGGTGTAGCCGACCGCGACGACCGAGCAAAGCGCCAAGGCCCAGAGCATCGGGTTGGCCTTCGACACCAGGCTCACGATGCTCGCCCGACCGACCCCGGGGGCGGAGGCGGGAGCGGGCGCGGCGCCGGGTTCCGCGGCCCCTTTGGGAGCCTCTTGCGCCTGGGCCGAGGGCAGAATCGCCAGCGCCAAAGCCAGGGCCAAGGTCCAGCCGGTCGAGCGGTAGCGTGGGCGAGCCATCCGGAGATCCTCCTTGCTTGCTTCGACGGGGTTGGTCGCCTCGTCCTGGCCGGCGGGTCAAGCGAGCGCGACCTCCGCTCGAAAACCCGAGCCGACCATCGTATCGTGCCCGAAGCCCCTGTCAATCGCCGATGTTTCGGTTCGTGGGTGGACGGCGGAAAAGCAAAACCCCCCGGCCAAACTCCCCTTTCAGGGGAAGTCCGACCAGGGGAGTTGTAGCCCGACCCTTCAAGGTCTTCTCGCCGCGAAGCCCGGCAAGACGAGCTTAGTCGCCGATGGCCGAGGCGTCGACCGGGAGCTGACGGAAGCCCGAGGCCAGCTTGCTGCCTTGCGGGGTGATGATCTTCGAGTAGACGGTGCCGTCGATCGTTTCGCTGAGGAACTTGACCGAACCGTCGCAGAACAGGGTGTTGATCCCGCCGTTGTGGTTGCTGAGCGGGAACGGGAACGACCCTTCGTCGCTGAGCGTCTGGCCGAAGTTGATGCTCTCCTGGTCGGCCTGATTTTGCGAGGTGGCCGTGCTGGCCGTCCGGTAGTTGGCGTAGGCCCAGCCGGGGTTGTCGGTGTTGCCGTTGGGGGTGAAGGTGCCGGCCGTGGCGAGCGCGATCACGTTGATCGGCGCCTGGTCGGAGGCGATGAACATCATGAAGTTGGGGTGCGGGCAGGCCCAGTTCGTCGGGAGGTTGTTGGTGTAGCCGACGCCGTTGGACGCCCCGGCGAGGAAGTTCTCGGAGGCGAGGATCGTGGTGCTCGAACCGTCGATGATCGACGAGGAGCTGCTCCGGGCGTCCCAGGGGAAGCCGCCGTTGTCGGTGCCGAGGAACATGATGCCCGTCTTGACGTTGGTCCCCTGGCCCCAGGTCGGGCCTGTGGCATTATCCACCAGCGACGAGGTCGGGTTGGCCACACCGTTGCCGGGGGTCCAGCCGTAGGTGGCTCCGTTGGCGTTGGGCGTGCCGATCCACCGCGAGAAACCGCCGTTGACGACGTAGGTCAGGTTCCCCTGGCCGGGCAAGGCGGTCAGGTCGTCCGGGCACTTGAGGATGCCGATGCCGGTGTTGCCGACGGTGGAGTTGGTCGGGCTCCCCGCCGCGACGGGGTTCGCGTTGTCGTTGTAAACGGCTTTCTTGTTCCAGGCGTTGGCGAGTTCGACGTTGTCGATGTAGGGCAGGACGTCGACCACCCAGCTATACAAGGGATACGATTGGGCGAAGTTGGTGTTGGTCCTGGTGCCGACGCTGAAAACGTGGTTGATCACCGAGTTGGCGACCGACGTCGCCGGGGTGGGGGAGGCTACGCCCAAGCTGGTCTGGGCCAAGGCGCTCTCGGCGAAGGTCCCGGCGCTGGGGAAGAAGTTCTTCTGGTTGAGGAACCCGGCGAGGCCGAGGCCGACCTGGCGGAGGTTGCTGGCGCACTGGAGGCGTCGGGCCGACCGGCGGGCGGCCTGGACGGCGGGCAGGAGCAGGCCGATCAAGACGCCGATGATGCTGATGACGACCAGCAGTTCGATCAGCGTGAAACCTCGGCGGGTGCGTTGGCGGCGGAGAGCCATGAAAGGGTCCTTTCGCGAAGGGATGAAGGGGCTGTCGCTCATCATAACGGTTCAGAGGTCACACAAACAAGACATCTCGCATCGAGCCAATACCCTCCGTACGGTCGTGTTGCTTTTTAGTGACGCGGCCGTACGGAAATCGAAACATGACCTATCCTGCCACGTTTCGAGGGGTGGCGGGGCGGCGAGGGGGGATCGATCACTCGATCCGGCGGCGATACGTCACGCAGTCGCGGAAGTTGCCCGGATAATAGGGGTTGAACCCGGTGGCCTTGGTCCGGTCGATCACGAAGAACGACCGGAACCGGATCTTCTTGCCCGCCGAGCTGCCCAATTCCTGGCCCAGAACGTCGGGGATGCCCAACTCGGGCGTGCCGGTCCGGACCACCTCGAAGAACCCCACCGTGATCCAGGTGGCGAACTGGTGCGTCCGGACCGTCGTCAAGTTGCTCAGCTTCTGAATCCACTCCGTCCGGTAAACCGGGTGCTGGCGGAGGTCGTTGGTCACCACCGCGCTGCCGGTCGCGCCCGCACCCAAGAAATTATTGGCCTGGGGTCCGCTCAACGGTACGCTCGACTGCGGCATGTAATTATCCGGGGCGAAGACGGCTCGCGATTGAACGACCAAGCTTGGCGGCGTGGGGGGCTGGTTTGGGGTGATCGTCTTTCCCTGGTTCGGCGCGTTGGAGAGCAGAGGAGTGCTGACCTGCTCGTTGACCGGGAAACCCCTTTCAGGGTGCGCGGTGTATGCGGCGGCGTCATAGCCTCCGATGTAGCTGGCGTTGGAGGTCACCGTGGCGTCCGGGATCTGGAAGAGCCGACGTGCCGGGGTCGGCGGGATCGGCGGCGGGAATGGCGCGGCGACCGGCCTGGGGGGCGACTCCGAAGGACCTTCCGTCGCTTCGTAGGGCGGCGCGAGCCGGCGGCGGCTCAGGGGGGGGTCCGTTGCCGCGGGCTGCATGTCGCCCGGGGCCGCCGTGTTGACGTACTGCACGGCGAGATACGGGTTCTTGATCCCCGGATCTTGGACATACTGATACGGCGTGGTAGCGTCGTTCATCGGTGCCAGTGACTGGGTGATGTTGAACTGGACGTAGGGCGCCCCCGGCCCTGCGGTCGGGCTGTAAGTGAACAAGTTGGACAGGTTGGCCGGCAACAAGGGTGTCGTGGTGGACAACGTCGGTGGTAAGCTTGCCGGCCGCATGATCGTGTAGTTGATGTCGGGGTAGCTGAGCGATCGATACGGCCGGTCGGAGGCGATCGGCTGGGTCGAGGCCGGGAGCCCGAGGGGACCCGGGGTGTAGTCTCCATGACCGATCGGTCCGGCGCCGTGGGCGAACAGGTAGCCGGACCCGCCGTGGCGGAGCTTCAAGAAGTCGCTGAACGCCGCCTTCAAGCCGTGAACCTGCTGGTAAGGCAATGGGTTGCCCCCGGGGTAATGGTTGATGTCGGGATCGCGATAAACGTAGCCTCGACCGACGGGATTGTGCCCCGCTTGGAGTGGGAGGTTGTTGGCCGAGAACGGCGCGAAGATCGGCTGATGACCGTAAATCTGGCCGGTCGTCGTATTGTAAGCCGGGTAGCCGTTGGAGTCGATCTGGTTGACGACATAGGGGATCGTCGTGATGAAGGGGGTAATGCCATCCGCCAAGGTAAGACTTCGCGAGACGAGGGCTTCGTTAAGCCTCGGGTCGTCGATCAAGCCGGCGAAGACCTCTTCGTCGATCAGGAGGTTCAAGTTGAGCGGGCCGGGTTTGACGTCGGCCCGATACCAGTCGTAGTTGTTCCCGCCGCTGAAGGGGTAGTTCCCGCCGTCGGTGGTGCCGATGGCGCCGTTGGCCGAGCTGGGGACCTCGAAGAATTCCATCATCTTGTGCCAGCCGGTGCCGGTCCAACCGCCGATCTCGGTGGTCATCTGCGTGTAGCCCGGGTTGATCGTCACACCCGTGCCGGGGCTGGGCGGGGCGACCGACGCCGCCGTGTAGTAGAAGTTGTCGGTCAGGTAGGGGAACGTCGGGATGGGCGGGGACATCGCGGGTGGGTTGAAATCCTTCCGACCGACCAGCGACGGGTTGGTTGTCCCCACCGGGGCGACGATGGTCGTCGCGAAGTCGCGGTTGTCCGTGCCGGCCGCCGTGGTCGTGTGGGGGTTATTTGTGTCGGCGAAGACGTTGCCGGGGTAAGGCTCCTCGACGAACTGCTTGGTGAACAGTCCGGGCGGGCAGCCGGGGACCAGGAGCAACTCGGCCACGTTGGCGAAGTCGCGGTCATGGAACGGGAAGTGGGCCCAGACGTCCGAGATGGGGTTCGTGTTGTTGATCGATTGCTGGTACGTCTGGGTCAACGCCGCGTAGTTGGTGGTCGTCACCCCCGCGTTGGTCGTCGTGTAGGGGATCGAGCCGTAACCATTGCCGGGGCTGGCCGGCGGCGCGGTCTGCTCGGAGTAGCCGTAGGCGTAGGGCGGGCTGGGCGGACTGATCTTCTTTGGGCCGCCGGGGGGCAGGGCGGTGACCGCCATCGTGGGGTTGATCGTCGGGTCGGTATCAACCCGGACGAGGTGGCCGCCGCGATAGGGTTGAAGCCGCTGGGCCGAATAGATCGTGTTGACGGATTTAGTGATGACCGGCGCGCTCGTGCCCGTCGGCGGCGACGTGGTGATCATCGCCCCGGTGGCGCTGATGACCGGGAAGCGCATCGCATCGACGACGACCATCTCCTTGTTGGGCCGGACCTGGTTGGGCGGATCGGTGTCGAACGGATTGGCCGGTCGCCTGAGGTAGATCCAGTAGTACTGGCCGGTGTTGTTGGTCGCGATGGGGATGGTGAACGTGGTCGGCAGCCGGACGTCGATCTCATTACTCTTGGCGACCGCATTGGTCCCCTCGATGGGGGTGGGGTCGGAGACCGAGGTCGGCGAGGTGTTGGCGCCGGTCCGGTAGTCGCCGACGACGAAGTGGTCGATCCTGGTCCCGTTGATCCCCTTGATGATCGGGTTGTTGCCCGGCGAGGCCGGATTGGTGAGGAGGGTTCGCATGACGGTCTTTTGGAGCTGCTGCAAGTTGGGGTCGGCCGAGGAGGCGTGCTGCCGCTGCGTCGGGTCTGGTGCTTGGCCGGTGCTGCCAGACGGGTTAGGGACGTAGGGCGGGAGGATCACCTGGTTGACGTCGCCCGAGATCGGGTCGGGGCGGCCCCACCCGTAGTTGTCCGGCGCGATGACGATGTCCCAACTGGCCAGCGAGATGGCCGAACTGTTGGCCGTGCTGTTGTTGTTGTTCTGCGACTCGGTGAGCGTGTTGACCAGCTCGATGAACATCGCATGGTAGGGCGTCACCGTGTTGCTGGTGGCCGACGCGCCATACTCGGCCTGATAGGCCATCACCTCGTTGAGGGCGATCGGGTTGTATTCCATCCCGTGCTGGACGAGGTAGGGGGTCGGCGGGAACAGGTCGGGGCTGTAGAGGCTCGGGTCGTAGGGGAAGTGGTTCCCGACAGGCAGTGGGGTGATCGAGAACTTGACACCCGCCGGGCTGACGGTCCATTTCAGATCGAACGGGTCTTGCTGCGCGTTGGTGGCCGTTTTGCTCAGGACGTCGGTGACTTCCAGGTCGGTGTTGACGAACCGGGTCATCGTGCAGTCGGTGTCGCGGAAGTCGACGATGTTGACGACGAATTGGCTGAGGGCGGCAAGTTCCTCGGGGGTGTCGACCGACGACGGGGGGAGGATCGCCTTGAGCATCTGGTAGGTTTCGCGGCACCACTTCTGGCGGATCGGCTCGGCGGGGTCGTTGGAGATCGGCAGCGGGAAGTTCAGGTTGATCTTGCGGTCGCGGTGCGCCAGGGTCGGCGTCTGGACCTGCGCCGCCGACAATGGGTGGTTGTTGATCGTGTCGCCCTGGGGGATGATCACATTGGTGTAAGGAGCGACATGGGCGTTGGGGAAGGCATTGGTGACGAAGACGTTCGATCCTGCCGCTACGGTCGGGTCGAGTGGCTGCGGCATCGTGATCCGCGAGGAGGCGTAGGCCGAGTTGGGCTGATACGAGTAGATATTGGTGGTGCCAGCGTGAATCGGGAAGGTCGGGTTGGGGAGGAACTCGGTGGTGATCGGGTTGGCGAATGCGCCGCTGAAGGACAACCCGTCGAAAATGTAGGGGAACGACGTGTTGCTCGCCACCACCTGGTTCATAATCTCCAGGCTGGGGCTGGCGTTGGGGCCG
>JAABUX010000192.1_pt1 | contig 107148 bp, 96 predicted proteins | sample 5561851 | NCBI WGS metagenome assembly JAABUX01 (sample SAMN10711883, study PRJNA513361) | rock metagenome | isolation source: Antarctica rocks | place: Antarctica: Victoria Land, Richard Nunatak red sandstone | collected 2016-01-03
GTTTTTCAGTTTATTGAAGCCGTATCGTCGGGTAGCGACGCGGTATGAGAAGACGAAGCGCAACTTTCTAGCGTTTGCTCATATAGCGTCGGCGATGATCCTTCTTAGGTGACTCAGACTTCTCAAAATTGCCAGAATGTTGTCCACACGGCCTACCTCGTCGGTGACGTTCGATACGGTTTTGTAAAGATTTCCTGGTGGTTGAGCCGATGAAATTCCTTTGGTCAAATTGGACAAATTTAAAGGGTCGCCATGCAAACCTTGTATTGGGTCTTGCAGTATATTACTACGGAACATATCAGAACGCTAGCCGCCCTAATCCAAGCGTTAGGCGTCTTCGGCGTAATAGCTGCCGCCTTTTTGGCTTACTGGCTTAATTTATCCTTGGAAGAAAAGAAGTTCGAGCTGAAACTGAGGGAGATCATCTATGCAAACACCGAAAAGCGACGGCTGGAAGTTCTGGAGAAAATCTCTGAGTTGACCGGCAAGCTCATCTTTGAGATGCGATATGTCCCCGTCATGTTTGACGAACTCAAGCCAACCGTTGAAAAGATGGAAAACGAATCTCACGAGAGTTGGCTCGGAAGACATTTTTCCGCGCGGACAAGGTCGCTCGACGCCGTGAATCTCGAGTTGTACCATGCCGAAGAAGCCTATTCAATCTACCTACCAGAGGACTTGGTGGACAGACTACAACAATATCGAATGAGCCTTTCCCCCATCGTGGGGACATTTATTAAAAAGAAAATGACACTCAGCGGTTTGCGGATGGAGGAGACGTTCAACGAATTTATTACGGGTTGGGAAGCCGTGAAAAAAGAGCAGAGAGCAATCGTCCGGGACCTCAAGAAACTGATGTCTGTGCGATCCGACGATTGAAAAGGAAAAATGTGTAATTGGTACAAATTCATTTATCAAAAACCCTAGTGTTTTAAGAGTATAGGCAAGTGGCTGAAAACTTGAAGCTGTTAGCACCCGCCTTCGCGCGTAAGATGGGCCTAGTCTCAGGTACGCTTGATCTTAGGTCATCTCGGCGAATCCACTCTCCGCCGACGACCGACTGGCCGGGTTCGAGCCGTCGAGATTATCATCAGAAAAGCCGTCGGATCGTCCCGGATCGCTGGAAGCCTCGATGAGATTGAATCATGGACCATGCTCGAAAGAAGTCGGTCAAACTCCGGAAGTGGGGTCGAGGACCGAACCCCCTGATCCTGAAACGGACCCCACGCCGCCCGCCCGAGCCGCCCGCCGAGCGTCGTCCGGGACTGCCGGACTACACCCGCGAGCAAGCGGCCTACGCCCGGGTCAAGTGGGATTTGATCGCCAAGCATCCCGGCCAATTCGTCGTCTTCGTGGGCGACGAGATGATCGGGCCGTTCGCCAACTTCCCGCTCGCCCTGAAAACGGCCTATGAGACGTTTGGCCGTCGCCCGATCCTGGCCAAAGAGTTGATCCCCGATGATTCTTCTCGATGACCCGAAGCGAGGAATTCAATCGTGCCGGTGATCCATGTTGCGGTCGACCATCTGGGCCGTCCGGTCGTCGAGTTGGCGGTTTCCATCAGCTCGACCGACCGCGTGACTCAACCGACCGACGCCGTGCTCCCGCCCCGAACCGTACGAGCCTTGGTCGACACGGGTGCCGCCGGCACGCACGTCGCCTTGGGTGTTTTAGAAGACCTACAACTGATCTCCCTCGACGTCATCGCCGTTTACACCGCCTCAACCCGAGATTACCCCGAGGTGATGCCCCTCTACTCGGTCGACCTTTCATTGGTCGGCGATCAACCCGGCCCCCTCTCGCGGAATCTCCGGGTTGTCGGCTCCGACAGACTCTCGGGCTTGCAGGTCGAGATGCTCTTGGGCCGCGACGTGCTTAAGGGCTGCCTTTTGATTTACGATGGGGCCAACCGTCGGTTCTCCCTCGCCTACAACCCGCCAACCCCGACCTTGTTTTGAACCGACCGACCTCGCCCCAACCTCCGACCGGCCGCCTCGCCCCGTCGCCGACGGGGGGCCTCCACCTGGGACATGCCCGGACGTTCCTGGTCGCCTGGCTAGCCGCTCGGAGCCGGGAAGGGCGGTTGATCTACCGGGTCGAAGACCTCGACGCCAGCCGGGTCCGAGCCAACTCGATCGCCGAGGCGATGGTCGACCTCGCGTGGCTTGGCCTGGATTGGGATCACGGGCCGGATGTAGGCGGGCCCGATTCGCCTTACGTCCAGTCGGAGCGGCAAGGGCTCTACGACTCGGCCCTGGACCGGCTCAAGGCCCAAGAGCAGGTCTACCCTTGCACCTGCACCCGAGCCGACATCGAGCGGGCCAGCTCGGCCCCGCACCCCGAGGACGAAGGCCCCACCTACTCGGGAACCTGCTCGGGTCGGTCGGTCGCCGACGCGGAAAGCTTGACCGGATCATTCGCCTGGCGGTTCCGGGTCCCCCCGGGGCGGGTCGGCTGGGACGACCGGATTCGAGGGCGGGTTGACCTCGCCCCGGCCCGACTCGGCGGAGATTTCGTCGTCGCCCGAGCCGGGGTCGGGGCCTCGTACCAATTGGCGGTGATGGTCGACGACGCGACGATGGGCGTGACCGAGGTGGTCCGAGGCGACGACCTGATCCCGAGCACCCCCCGGCAAATCCTGCTCTACCAAGCCCTGGGCTTCGACCCGCCGACCTTCGGCCACATCCCCCTCGCGGTCGGCCCTGATGGTCGACGCCTCGCCAAGCGCGACGGGTCGCTCAAGCTCGCCTCGCTCCGGGCGGCCGGGGTCGACCCCCGCCAACTCGTCGGCCTCCTGGCCCATTCGTGCGGCTGGTCGGAGCGGGTCGAACCCTCGACCCCCTCCGACTGGCTCGGCCGGTTCAACTGGTCGATGATCCCGAGCACCCCCTGGACCATCCCCCTCGACGAGCTTGCTCGGCTATCCAATCCGGGCACTCGCTGATTAAATCTTTCGCGGCAAACCATCAAACTCCCCTGTGCGATGAACGATCATGAGCGACCAGCCCGTATCGAAGCCCCAACTCCACTTCCTGGCCATCTCGGGGAGCCTCCGAGCCGTGTCGTCGAACACGACCTTGCTCCGGGCCGCCGCCAGGCTTGCCCCCGACTCGGTGACGATCACGCTCTACCCGAGCGTGGCCGACTTGCCGCACTTCAACCCCGACCTCGACGCCGAGGGGGCCGAGCCGCCCGTCTCGGTCGCCGACTTTCGACGGAGGTTGCGGGCCGCCGACGCCGTCCTGATCTGCTCCCCGGAGTATGCCCACGGCGTCCCCGGCTCTCTCAAAAACGCCCTCGACTGGGTCGTCGGCACCGGCGAGTTCATGCACAAGCCGGTTGCTTTGATCAATGCCTCGGCGACCTCTACCCATGCGCAAGCCTCGCTCATCGAGACCTTGTCGACCATGATGGCCGAGGTGTCCGCGACCCGGGTGCCGCTGAGGTCCAACAAGGTCGAGCTTGACGCCCTCCTGGTCGACCCCGAAACTTCGAGGGTGTTGCGGCAAGTGGTCGAATCGCTGGTGGTCGCCATCTCGGCCCAACCTTAACCGACGCATCCCTTCCGAATGGAGTTCGCCCGATCATGGATCAGCCCCGCAAGTTTCGGTTCACCCTGGGCGGCTTGCTTGTCTTGCTTGCCCTGATCGCCGTCGGGATCGCGGTCTTGCGGCCCTTGAAAACCACTCGAATCACCGACGTGAAGGTCGGCACCGGGCCTGCGGTCAAGGAGGGCGACACGCTCGTGGTCCACTACGTCGGTCAATTGGTCAACGGTAAGACGTTCGACGACTCGAAGAGTCGCGGCCAACCATTGGAGATGATTGTTGGCCGAGGGATGGTCATCAAGGGGTGGGACATCGGGTTGTTGGGTATGCGAGTTGGAGGCGTCCGCAAGTTGACCATCCCCCCGAGTGAGGCTTACGGCGAGAAGGGTGCCCCTCCGGTGATCCCCTCGAACTCCACGCTCTACTTCGAGGTCGACCTCCTCGGGATCAAGTGATTCGACCGATCGACCATCGCCAAAGTTGACAGCGGAGGCTTCGCGTCCCAAAGTTGCTTCGACAACACGAATCATCACAGAGGGCAGTTGCGATGTTCGAGATCGGGTTGGTCCTGACCGCCTCGGCGGCGATGGGGAAGATCGCCGACGCCGACGGTCGATCCGCAGCGAAGTGGGGCTTCCTGACGCTCGGCCTGGCCCGGGGAAGCCTGGTCGTCCCGTTGCCGTTCTTGAGGGTGATCATGGCCGTCGCGATCGCGTTCGTCATCATGAAGATGGTCCCGAAACCCCGCTCGGGTCGGCTCTACTGACCCATTCCGCTTGATTGTCGAGACGGAATCCGACGAGCCTCCGCCGGGCGAGGAGCGAGTTCGACCGAGCGGTCGGCGAGCGTCCGCCAGGATGCTTGCCCCGAGGTCGCGGACCCGTTAAATTGAGCTTCGGTCGAGGCCGGTTTGCGGGTCGGCTGTGTCTTCGATGCTGATGTGTCGTCCTTACCCTCGGCCTAGTCAGCCCACCACGAGCCAGGCCGCCTCACCTTCAGGAACACCTTCCATGTTCACGGCGACATCCCGCTCCATGTTGCTCCGATTGGCGACCGCCCTGGCCCTGGTCGGATGCGTGACTCTAGCCATGAGTCAGGCCCAGGACCCGGTACCGGCACCGACGACCCCGGCACCGGCCGGCACTTCGACCCCGCCCGCGACCAATCCACCCGCGACGTCGACCGCCACCAGCCCCCCGGCCAACACTTTAATCTATGAAGGCATCACTCTGCCGGCCGGCAAATACATGACCGACGACATCAAATACCTTTCGCCATCCTCGACGCCGGAACGCCCCTCGATCCGACGCGGCCGCCCCTCGACGAATCCGGACGGTTCGACGCCGACGAAGCCGTTCACCGGCTACCTCAAGATCCGCCAGCAGAACGGGAGCTTGACGTATGATATCAACGTCCTCCGAGGGAAGGTCGTCTCGGGGATCGAGTCGCACCGGGGGTCCGACGCGGTGACCTCCGACATCGTCGGCGGCTGGTTCAACCGCGACCGCCTGGTCCTCATGATCCAGGGCCGCAACCTCGACATCAACGGCGACTGGGCCGCGCACCTCCACCAGTTCCGCCGGACCGAAGACGGGTTCGTCATCGACCATTCCCTGCTCGGCTACGGCAAGAGCGACGAAAACTACGCGGTTTACCGCCCCCACACCATCGACCGGATGGTCGAGTTCGACTGATCGCCCCTTAAAGATCATCCTTGGTAATGATCCCGATGATCTCTGGGGCCAGATACCTCCGTTTCTTCAACTTCCCGGTCACTCCGACCAACGTCCCGTCCGCGACCAATCTTTCCACGCATTTCTGGGCTGCGTGGAACGTCGTGTCGAGTTTGAGCGAGAGGCCCGTGATCGTGACGGCGGGCGTCTCGAACAGCATGTCGATCAACTCAAGGACCTTGCTTGTCCGGGTCTTGATCCACTTCGCCCTGAGTTGATCCCGAAACGCCAGCAACTCCTTGCTCCGGTCGATCGCGGTGCGCGCTTGCGAAGCTACACCTCGGAGGAAGAACTCGACCCAAGGCTCCCAATGGCCGGTCTGGCTCACCCTGAGCAGGTGATCGATATATTCGTCTTGGCTCATCCGGGAATCCGGGGTGGTGATTTCAGCGAGTTACCTTCGACATTAGAATCGGCTCGCTGTGCCTGATCGCTCTGGTTCCCGGATGAGCCTTCATCTTTAGCAGCGACCTCGTCTGGGCGCTGTCGCCGCGCCCTTCTTCCGCAGCTTCAACCCCGTGCCGCAGGGGCAATAAATTCGATCCCGATGACGCCTATCTCCGCGCTTTTAGCCCCGAACTCTCAACCAGCTCTGGGAGGCGGATGCGGCCACGCTCAAGCGCGCGGGCGGCAGGCTTGGCGAAACCTACCCGCGTCCCATCGTCGAGCACGGCGCGGAGAGGAGCCGGGCGCTGTCGGCATACGAGCGCGTGAAGAAAAGCTAAATCGACCGCCTCGAAGGCTCTATCTGTTTTAGGCTAGACTATCATTGAAACTGGATCACCACTCGGGGGCTGACCATCGCCGACCCCGGCGAGGCGATAGGCCTGCCTGATTGGCCGGAACCCGAGCACTCTTCTAATGCGAAGAGGGGGGAATAGCGCTGGTAGGCACGATCGTTGCGAGGAGCGACATCACACTCTCGCTGATCGTTGCCAGATCTGCCTTGTCACCTGCCTCGAGCCAATGTTCATAAGCCGTAATGAACACTTGAATCCCCACACGGGCAGCGAGTTGCGCGATATCCGCGTCGACTCCGCGTTGCCGGAGAGCGTCAGTGAACCCGACCGCAATGCTGCGGTGCTTGATCAGATCACGCTCCAACAGTTCCGAATTCGCTGCGATCAATGCGTGCCGTTGGCGCTGGAAGTCCCGTGATCCCAGGCTTTCCCAGTAGAACTCCGCCAAGACCCCAGTGACTACCCGGAGCGGCTCCACAACGTCGGGTGCCTGGAGAATTTTCTCGACGAGCACTGCGCGCAGGTCGCCTGACCCACCGAACAGAACCTCGCGCTTGTCCGCGAAGTGCCGGAAGAAAGTGCGCTCCGTCACCCCGGCCCGCGCAGCGATCTCGGTAGCTGTGGTCTGGTCATAGCCGCGCTCGCGGAACAACTCTAAGGCCGCCTGCTGCAGGCAGCGGTGCACCTTTTCGCCGTTCCGAGGCATTGACAAAACTCCCTATTGTCAGTTGCTGACGTTTCGCGGTAGAGTCAGCCACTGACACAATTTAGCCCACCCTTCGGAACATGGCAAAGGAATTCCTCATGAGGCGCGTCCAATATTACCGCTACGGCGGACCGGAGGACCTGCGCATGGAGGAGGTTGCGCTCCCCGAACCCGGGCGCGGTCAAATCCGCGTACGGGTCAGGGCTGCAGCAGCCAACCCGATGGACTGGAAAATTCGCCGGGGCGAAATGAGGGCGCTTTCCGGGTCCCGGTTCCCGCGCGGCATGGGCCATGATTTCGCCGGCGTGGTCGAAGCCGTCGGGCCGGGCGTGGAACGGCTCAAGGTGGGCGACGATGTCCTCGGCGTCACCTCCATAAGCCAAGCGGGCACATTCGCCGAATCCCTCGTCGCAGACGAAAAGAATGCCACGCTCAAGCCGCCATCCATCTCGTTCGAGCAGGCGGCCGCCTTGACTCTGGTGAGCGTGACGGCCTGGAACGCGCTGGTGGCGAAGGCGAAGCTGAGAGCTGGCCAGTCGGTCTTTATCACCGGGGTTCTGGGCGGGGTTGGACGTTCGGCGGTGCAGATTGCGCGCATGCACGGCGCCGACGTCGCCGGTAGTTGCAGCGCGTCCGGGCGCGAGGAAGCACTGGCGCTCGGCGTGGGCGAGGTCGTCGACTATCGCGCCTTCGACATCGCTCCGTATCGACATTGCTTCGATGTGGTCTTCGATGCGGCGGGCGCGTTGTCGCTAAGCCGGTGCGGCGCGATGCTGAAACGCCGCGGCATGTCGCTGCACATCGTCCCCACGCCCGCTAAGCTGATCGGCTGCCTGCTCCCTTCGCGACATCACCTGGTGTTCGGCAATCCGACGCCACAATGCATGGCGGGCATCACCGATGCGGCCGAGCAGGGCAAGCTCGTCCCGGCGATCGGCCGCATATCGCCACTGTCCGAGGCGATCTCAGCCGTCGTCGAACTCGAGACAACAGGCTTGCCCAAGGGAAAGCTAGTGATCGTTCCCACGCGATGATTCCTGAAGCAGACGCCCTCTGTGAACAATTAATCAACGGAGACTGACAATGACCTTCAAAATAATGGCGCTCGCAACGACAATTGCCGGCAGCATTCTCGGCCTCCGCTTCATCTTCGCCGGGGCTTCCGTGCTCAAGCAATGGGGCATCGAGGCGACCGATGGCTCTCTTGTCATTTGTCGCCGGATTGGCGCGCTCTACCTCGGCCTCGCGCTCATGTTCTTTCTCGGACGAACGGCTGCCCCCTCGGACCTCCGCTCGGCGGTGTGTCTGAGCATTGGCGGAGCGATCGCGCTCCTCGCGTGCCTCGGGCTCTTCGAGTTCTGGGCTGGACGAGTCAGCTCCGGCATCGTCGTCCCGGCCATCGTCGAGACGGTGCTCGCGGCAGGCTTCGTCTGGGCGTGGTGGGCTGGGCGATGACCACACCGAGACAGCTTTGTAGGGTGGGTGATAGCGTCGGCGTCTTCTCGGAGATAAGAGCGGCCATCGAGACGGATCGTTACGACTCACCGAACGGCCCTCAGGGACGCCCGACGATGGTCAATCTCCAGGCCCTCATCGACGATGCCAAGTGCTTCCAGACCGTCCGGGAGATGCGATGGCCCGACGGGGTGCGGTGCCCCGAATGCGAGTCGGCCCGGGTCATCAAAGACGGCCGGGACGATACCCAGCCCGAACGGCAGCGCTACCAGTGCCACGGCTGCCGCAAGCGGTTCGATGACCTGACCGGGACCATCTTCGCCGGGCATCACCAGCCATTGCGGGTCTGGGTCCTGTGCCTGTATTTCATGGGCTTGAACCTCTCCAACGAGCAGATCGCCCAGGAATTGGGGATCGACCCCGACGATGCCCAGGTCATGGCCTCCCAACTCCGCCAGGGGATCGTCGATCGCAAGCCCGAGGTCACGCTCAGCGGCGAGGTCGAGTGCGACGAGGTCTACGTGGTAGCCGGCCACAAGGGCCATCCGGAGGCCGTGAGAAAAAAGGGCGGCCCGACCGCCGGAGGCGGCTGAAGGGGGCTCCGGGCCGAGGGACTCTGGCCAAGGAGAAGCCTCCGGTCTTCGGGATGATCCAGCGGACCGGCGAGGTGATCATCCGGATGTTGGCGGACGTCAAGCAGGCGACGATCGGCCCGCTGATCAAGCGGTCGATCATGCCGGGGACGGTGGTCTACACCGACGAGTATGACATCTACGCCCGGTTGCCTCGGTGGGGATACACGCATCGCACCGTCTGCCATGCGGCCGGCGAGTTCGCCCGTGATGACGACGGCGACGGTTTCTGCGAGGTCCACGTCAATACGATGGAGGGATTCTGGTCACTGCTCCGATCGTGGCTCCGTCCTCATCGGGGGATCTCGCAGGAGAGGCTGCCGCTGTACCTGGGGTTCTTCGAGTTCGTGCATAACGTGCGGAGACGAGGCAAGGCCCTGCTGGGGTCTTTGATCGATCTTCTCGTAGCACCCCGAAATCCCGGATGAGCCCGAAAAGTTTGACCCGAATCAACCCAACGGAGGGCGGCCAACGTGCCGCCCTCCTTGCGTCGACGACCTCGGGTCATGAGGTCAGGTCGACCGCGAGGACTTCGACGTTGGCGTTGTTGGGCAACGTCAAGCTCTTGACCGTCTTGGTCGGGTCGAGGGCGAGCAAGTAGCTGTAGACGTTCAGGGTCCGCGAGTCCCGGCCTCCGGTCGCGGTGTCGCGATACGAGGTGGTCGCCGCGGTCGTCTCGCCCGCGTAGTTCTGCGGCGTGGCCCAGTCGCTGATCGACTGGTTGAGCGTTGCCGTCGAGCCGTCGGTGTAGGTGACGACGAAGGCTTGGTTGGCCTGGTTGCCGTTGACGGCGGCGGCCAGGAGGTTCAGCCCCCGATAGCTCCCCGAGGGAAGTCCGATGACCTGGCCCGAGGCGCCGATGACGTCGTTCGAGTTCGCCGCTCCGATGGCGTAGCTGGTCTTGGACGCCTGGAGACTTCCTCCGAGTTGAGTCGAGGACAACGCGAAACCGTCTCCATCGAAGCCGCCGGTCGCGGAGAAGGTCGAGCCGTCGGTGACGATCCCGGTCCGGTTGAACGAACCGCCCAGGGCGACCTGCGTCGTCTGCGAGGGGACGAGCGAGGCGGCGAGCACCTCGACGTTCGGGTTGTTCGGCAGCGTGACGCCCTGGACCGACTTGGTCGGGTCGAGCGGCAGCGAGTCCTCGTAAACCAGGAACGTCCGGGCGTCCTTGCCACCGGTCGAGGTGTCGCGATACGAGGTCGACGCGGCGGTCGTCTCGCCCGAGTAGTTCTGGGGCGTGAACCAGTCGCTGATCGACTGGGTCAACGTCGCCTTGGTCCCGTCGGTGTAGGTGACGATGAAGGTCTGGTTGGCCTGGTTGCCGAAAACCGCGTCGGTCAAGAGCTTGAGCGAAGAGAAGTTGCCCGAAGGGGTCGCGATCGTCTGGCCCGAGGCGGAGACCACGTTGTTCGCGTTCGCCGCCCCCAACGCGAAGGTCACGCCCCCGGCGGTCACGGTCGAGCCGAGCAGGTTGCTCGAAAGCGCGGTGCCGCCGCCGAGCCCGCCGGAAAAGGTTGAGCCGTCGGTGACGATCCCCGTCCGGTTGAAGCTGGAAGCAAGGTTGATCGCGACCGGGCCGGATGGCGGGGTGACGGGCGTCAGCAGGCCGTAGACGGCGACGCCGTTGGTCGTCGGGACATAAACCCGGCCGTTGGCCTCGACCGGCGTGATGAACTTGTTGTCGGCGCCCGCCGCGTCGCGGCCGTTGGCGGCCTGGCCGCTGTTGTAAAGCATCTTGCCCAGGTTCGAGGCGTCGTAGGCGTAGAGCACCGCCGAGCCGCTGGTGTTGCTGATCGCCCAGACGATCCCGTTGCTCGTGCCGTTGGAGGAGATGCTCGGCGTGGTCCCGGGGTAGCCGAACGTGTTCGACGACTGCGAGGACGGCGTCGCCGTCAGCTTGCCGTTGACGAACGAGAAAGCTCGGAGGCTCGCCCCGACCCCCCCGAAGTAGACCTGGCCGTTGAACGCGACGGGCGACGAAAATTCACCCCCGCCGACCGCGCCCGGCAACTCCTGGTAGATGTTGTTGCTGTTGGGGCTGAACTTGCCCATGTTCGCGGTGTCGACGACGTAGATGTTCCCGTCCTTGCCCGACCCGATCATCAGTTGGTGGGAAACGCCCGAGCCATCCACGACGCTGGTCAGGGTCAGGCCGCTCGACCCGATATCCTCGTCGTTGTTGGCATAATTTTGCTGGTTGTCGACGGTGAAGTAATCCGAGACGGCGAGGCTGTTCGACCCGGGCGTCAGCTTCAGGAAGGTATCGCCGTAGTCGTTGTTGGTGGGGAAGCCGGCGGCGTTCAAGGTCGTCCCGAAAGGTCCGTTGGCCGAAAGGTTGTAGATGTTCCCGGCGGCGTCGGCGGCCGGGCCTCCGCCGCTATTCCAGAACGAGCTGCCCGAGCCGTCGTCGAGGAACGAGCTCGTGGGCGAACCGTTGGGGTCGACGTTCAAGACCGAGGCCACGCCGAGGTTGCCGGCGTTGAAGCCGATGACCCACCCGGTGTAAGGCTTGACGTCGGAGTGCGAGGCCCAGCTGGTGTAGACGACGCCGTTGGACAGGAGCAGCGCGTCGCGCTCTTCATACTGCTTGGGATTGAAGATGACGTTGGTCCCGTTGCCGCCCGGCCCGGCGCCCGGGAACGTGATCGATTGGTCGATCGACTTGGGGGCGACCACGTCGGCGCCGGTGGTGATGCTGACCGCGTGGATGCGCTGGATATAGGTGGTGGTGCCGCCGGAAACCTTCTTGCTCATGGCCACGAGATACATCGTCCCGGTGTTCGGGTCGATCACCGGGGTGCTCGTGATCCCGATGGTCGGCGTGACCTGGTTGCCGTTGACGGGATCGGAGGGGACCTCGCCGGGGCCGAGCATCGAGACCTTCCAGAGCTGCGTCCCGGTGTTGGCGTCGAAGGCGTAGAGGCTGTCGTTCTCGGTGGCGACGTAGAGGACGTCATGCGTCCCCTGGCCGGGGATGGCGACGCCGGTCTTGAGCAAGGGCTGCGCGTCGACCTTGCCGTCGACCGAGTCGAAGCCGACCTTGCCGAAGGTCGAGGCGTTGACGTTGGCCGGGGTCAGCGTCGTCTCGCTGGGGTTGAGGCCGCTCCGGGCGTTGTCGTTGTGGTAGGTCAGGACGTCCGCCGACATCAGCCGGCGATCTTCCAAGGCCGCCACGTCCGGTCGGAACCGGATCGAACCCCGAGCTTGCTTCCTGGGCTTGAATCGCATCGGTCTTCCTCGAAGGGTCTGGAGAGTGTCGAGGGGAACATCAAACATCCGAGGCGCAGCTATCTCGTATCAAGCTGAATTAGGATTCAGCCGACAGGGGGGCGATTGGCTTCTTGGCTGGGTCTTCAGAAAGAAAATGAAAGGACGTGGCGGAGTCGCCAGCCGACCCCAATCCCTCGCGGGGTGGTGCCGGACTCGGGCGAACTCAGGAACAGCCCACGGACGGGCACGGGCTAGTCGACATTTCTAGCCATGCAGCCTTGAGAAAGCAAGAGGTCAACCCCGAGTGGGGAAAATTAAACAACTGCTTTGCAGCTTTAATAAGCGAATTTTGGGTCAGGAATTGTCAATCGGTGTCAACAAAAAGACCGCCGAGGTCGAGGCCTTCGCACCCAAACTCGGCGGCTTGATCGGTCAATCGCCCGGGAAAATCAGTGGAGACGAGGGGGATCGAACCCCTAACCTCAAGCTTGCAAAGCTAGCGCTCTCCCAATTGAGCTACGTCCCCTCGAGGCTTTTCAATTTAACGAACCTTGGCCTGTTCTCCAAGGCCGACTCGCCCGAGTTTTCCGAAGGCCGCTCACGACGCCTGCTGGACCAGGCGGCGGGTGGTCGGGTGCGAGGGTTGGTCGAAGAGGGTCGAGGGGGGACCCGACTCGATGATCAGGCCGTCGTTGAGGACGTGGACGGTCTGGGCCACCTGGCGGGCGATCGCGAGGCTGTGGGTGACGACGACCAGGGTCAGGCCGTCCCGCGCCAGGTCGCGGAGGATCGCCAGGACCTCGGCGGTCATGCTCGGGTCGAGGGCGCTGGTGGGCTCGTCGAAGAGGATGGCGCGAGGTTCCATCGCCAAGGCTCGGGCGATCGCGACCCTCTGCCGCTGTCCCCCGGAAAGCTGCCGAGGGTTGGCGTCGAGCTTGCCGAGCAGGCCGACGCGATCGAGGAGGCGCCGCCCTCGGGCCTCGGCCTGATCGCGGTCAAGCCCGAGCACCCTCCTTGGGGCCTCGGTGACGTTTTCGAGGACGCTCCGGTGCGGGAACAGATGGAAGTCCTGGAAGACCATGCCGACCTCGCGCCGGACCCGTCGGAACGTCCTGGATCGGTCGGCGGGCCGGGTCGAGGCGTCGACCCGGAGGCCGTCGACGGTCACGCTCCCCTCGTCCCAGGTTTCCAGGCCGTTCAAGCAGCGGAGCAAGGTGGTCTTGCCGCCCCCGGACGGCCCGATGATCGCCGCGACCTCGCCGGGGGCCACCCGGAACGAGACCCCCCGGAGGACCTCGGTCCCGCCATGCCGCTTCACCAGGTTGGCCGCCTCGATCACCGTCGTCCTCCTTCGGGGGCGAGCACGCCATCGGGGTTCCATCGCCTCTCGGCCCACCTCGAAAGCCTCGACAGCGGCAAGCTCATCGCCATGTACAGGGCCGCCGTCGCCAGGCCGAACTCGACGACACCCCCTTGGCTGTTGAAGAGGATCGAATACTGCTTGGTCAACTCGGTCAGGGTGATGACCGAGCAGACCGACGTATCCTTGAACAGGGCGATGAAGTCGCCGGTGACGGGCGGGATCACGATCCGGACGGCCTGGGGGACGATCACGCGCCGGATCGCCATCGCTCGGGTCATCCCCAAGGCGAGCGCGGCGTCCATCTGGCCGGGGGGGATCGCTTGCAACCCGGCTCGGTAAATCTCGGCCTCGTACGCCGAGTAGTTGATCGCCAGGCCCCCGACGCCCGACGCCCAGGGGGACAAGGTGATCCCCCACTCGGGCAGGAGGTAAAATAAGGCGTAAAGCTGGATCAAGAGGGGCGTCCCCCGGACCGCCTCGACGTACCAGCGGAGCGCGAAGGCCAGGGGTTTCGGCCCGTAGACCCGCCCCAGGGCCACGCCCAGGCCCAAGGCCATCGCCAGGGGCATCGAGGTCACCGAGAGGATCATCGTCGTCAACGAAGCATCGAGGAGTCGGGGGCCGAACCGGTAGAGCAGGCCAAGGTCGAACCTCGGGCGGGTGGTCGCCGGCGGGGCGACGTCGGGCCTCCGCTGCTGGGAAAGCGCTTCTTGCGTCTCGTTCCAGACCGAGTAGCGCTCGTAGACGGCTCGGAGCTTTCCCGAGTCGATCAACCGGCCGATCGCCAGGTCGAGGGCGTCGCGGAGGGCTTCGGCTTTGCTCGACACGTAGAGGACATAATAACCGCAACCGAGCGGCGGGCCGACGATGCCGAGGGCCTGGCGATAGTCGGGCTGCTTGAGGTAGAAATGGGCGGCGGGTCCGTCCTGGAGGGTGGCGTCGACCTGGCCGTTGCGGACGGCGGTCATCGCAACCGTCGCGCCGTCGAAGACGCTGACCCGGACGTTCCCGCCGCCGAAGCGACGGGCATAGGTGTCGGCGGCCGAGCCTCCGAGGACCCCGACTTTCCAGGGGCCTCCGCCGGGTTTGGGCAGTTCGAAGTCGGCCCAAGAGCGGATCGGGCCGTCGCGTCGGGCCATCAAGGCGAGCTGGTAGACGTAGTAGGGGCGGGTCGCCAGGTAGTCGCGGGCCCGGGCCTCGGTCAACTCGTAGCCGTTGGCGACGACGTCGACCTCGCCTCGGGCGAGCACGGGGAGGAGGTACTCCCACTGGACCTGGCGGAATACCGGCTCGACCCGGAGTTCCCGGCCGATCAAGGTCATCAGGTCCGCTTCAAACCCGACGCGATCCGCCCCGTCGGGGCTTCGGTAGAAGTAGGGCGCCCCGCCTTCCTCGTCGGCGCCGAAGATCAGTCGGGCCGACTTATGGACCCGTGCCGGCGAGCCGTCGTCGCCCCGGGCGGCCGGGGGAGAGATCAGGACCAAAATGACCGCGACGAGGAGGCCGAGATCGCTCGAGAACGTGGGAAGTGAAAGTCGAAGCCCCTCGGCGACCTGTTTGATGGTGAAATCCCCAATCGAACTGGCGGACAAGCACTCGGGCGGAAGCGGAAGAGGAGGGAGGGCGGAGAGCCCGGCGGATCAATCGGGGCGAGAGCGGTGGCGTCGGGCGCGGCGGACTCGCCGACGGACCGACCGCGACACGCCGACCTGGCGAAGTCGGGTAAACCGGCCGATGACGAATCGGTGCCCCCGCCAGTCGATCCGACGGTTGAGCAGGGCGTCGAACCAGACCGGGAGCAAGAACAGGTCTTTGACCGGGCTGAGCAGGAGGTGGCGGAACCTGGGAAATTCGCCCCGGAGCCGACGAGCCTGGAGCGCATCGCGGGTCACCCCCAGGCCGACCAGGACGAGCAAGCCGCCCCACGCGGCGCCCGACTCGCCCGACAACGCCCAGACCAGACCCACTGTCGTCAGGTTCAGGGCGGGTTCGAAGAGGAACGTCGCCAGGGCCAACCGCCTTCGGATCTTGAACCAGCGCGAGTGGCGATTCAAGAACCATCGGAACGACCGGTGCCGGTTGATGTTGGCGACGACGTGGTGGCTGAGCCGGATCGAGTAGCCCGCCTTGCGGACCTTGATCCCGATCGCCTGGTCTTCGGCCAGCAGATTGCGGACCGAGGCGAACCCGCCGATCGCTTCGAGGGCCCGGATCGGCATCAGCATCGACTTGCCGACGACGCAGGTGATCCCGACCACCGAGGCCAACGCCACGCCCGCCGCCACCGTCCCGTTGAGCTGGAGGTTCTCGAGCGCCGCGCCCGAGTGATCTTCCTCGACCCCACCGAACAGGTTCGTCACCAGCCCGACCCCCGGCTCGGCGAGGTAGCAGGCGGTTTCGCGGAGGTAAGGCGGGCGGACCCGGACGTTCGAGTCGCTGATCAGGATCGTCTCGTGCCGCCGGTACGGCTCCATCGCGGCCAACGACTCGACCTTCGGGTTCAGGCCGAAAATCGGGCAAGTCAACACCAGACGGGCGTCGTGGTCGGGGTACTCGCGGATCAGGCGGCCGACCAGGGCGGCGGCGGGGTCGCCGGGGTCGGCCACGCAAAACAAGAGCTGAAATGTCGGGTAGTCCAGCTCGAAGAAGCTCCGGAGATTCTCCTCAAGCCCCTCGTCCAACCCCTTGAGCGGCTTGTAGATCGTCACCGGCGGGGTGAAGGCGGCGAATTCGCGCCTCCGAGTCACCCAGAAGACGCAACCCAAGGCGAACAACGTGGTCGCAACCGACGCGGCGGCGATGGCGGCGAGCAGCAGGTGGTCGGGGTGGATGTCGGTCAGCATGGTTCAAGGCAATCCCCGGCGGGTCCCGCCGCCGTCGGTGATCGGGGATGCTTCGGGGAATCGGGCGAAGCCCATCGGGGCGGCAAGGCTGTCGGATCAGCCTTGGCAACCCCTTCGGGACACCGCCCAGCATCCTGCGGACGGTCTTCGCCGGTCGTCGCGAACGGAACCGGAGAACCTGGAACCTAATGTAGCCGATCCGTGGAGCTTTGACAAAACGAATTGGCCACGGGCCGTCTCGAACCGTCAGATCGAACCGGGAGCCGAATCACCAAACGAACCCGATTTTCGCCAAAGCTTATATGGTTTCTCGATTTGCGTCCAAGCCACCGACGGATGACCTCCCGGATCGAAACGAACCCAACCGAGCCATCCGAGGGGATTTCCGCGCAATCGACGAAACGAAGCCGACCCACCGCTCTGCCGGCTAGAGTCGCCCCGGGGAAAACTCCAACTTAAATATCGGAGGTCCTCCAAGAATTCGACCGCGATTTTCTCCGAACCCCGCCGATCAAAGCCGGGCCGAATCTTCGCTCGCTTTTTGCTCTTCGGTCGCGTCGATTCCGGGGGGCGGCCCCTGATCTTCCCGGGCGGAAGAATTCGAGCCGGTCGTCACCGAGGGGTCGTCGGCCTCGGGCGGGGCGCCATGCTTGATCTCGCGGTCGCCGAAGATCTTCTCGAAGTTGGGGAAGCCGTACTTGCGGATGATGGGACCACTCATCGGGGTTCGTCCTTTGATGACGGAAATGGATTAAAGAATGCTGACCACCTCGTCGGCCGCGACGGAACGCTCCCGGCTCGTCACCACGTCTCGCCAGTCGATCCTCGCCCCTTCGGGGGTGTTCAAACGAATCCCGATAGGGACGGCATGGATCGTCGATCCATCCTTGAAAGTCACCACCGAGGGCGAGGCGCTTCCCGTCCGGTCGAGCAGCCGCAACACCGAATGGACGATCTCGCCGGGGGGTGTCATCTCGAAGTTGGGCGGGTAGATGTAGAGACCGCGAGTGTCGAGGTTGCCGATCGTTCGGCGGGTCTTGAGCTTGGTCGCGACCATCCGCGGATATCGGTCGCGGATCGCGAGCAGACCAAGTGCGATAGGGTCGCTCGGCTCGATCACATGAAAGTCGATCAATGAAGCCGAGGGATCAATCAACTGACTTAAAGCGCGGTGTGCGATCCGAAATCTTTCTTCTTTGATACTTAAGTGATTTGAGCTGGCCGCGACGTAAAGGTGCCAATAGCGATTTTCGTACTTCTTGACCCACGCGCCGATCAGCACGTCGACATCTTCTTGGGAAACCAGTTCGATCAATTTCCGACCCTCTTCAATCCGCTCTTCTACCAATACCTCGTGATCCATGCGAGCACTCCGTCGGGTTGGTCGGTAATCGCGGCGAACATGATTCTCGCGTCTTGCTCGGTCTTCGAGACCGAGTAACGATCGTCCACTTTCCAGGTTTTTACTGTTTCCCAGTTATCGTTGAAAGATCCACCAGCACTTGTGCCGACCGAGAATTGAGCTTCCAAGTCCGACCTCAACCCGGAAAGGGCGACCAGCTTTTCAAAGTCATGGGTCCGGCATTCGTCGATCTTGACCTTGTCCAGGAAGACCCAGCCGGTGATCGGCATCCTGGTCAGGAAGCATGCCTTCAAGGCGCACTCGACCGCGTACCCGATATTATAGTAAGCGAACGACCATCGGCCGCCGTCAAGCAGCGCCCAGGCGTCGAGGATGCGATCCTCCGTGAGTTTATGGAGTTGATCCCGGTTCATGGAAATGATTTCTCAAGGATAGCCGAAGTCCCGCCTTCTTTTGAAGACGGCGACATCGGCCGAACGCCACTCTTTCGGACGAACAATCACTCCTTCTTGGCCTGGGCGTCGGCGAAGGCGGAGTCGAAGCCTCGGCCCGAGGCGGTGAAGCTCATCTTCGATTTGACGAAGTGGGCGGCCTCGGCGGCGCCGAACTCGCGGTCCATCCCGGGGTCTTCCCACTCGACGGAGAGCGGGCCTTCGTAGCCGATCGTGTTCAGGGCGCGGGCGATCTCCTCGAAGTCGACCTGGCCTCGGCCGGGGGAGCGGAAGTCCCAGCCTCGGCGGATGTCGCCGAAGTTGAGGTGCGAGCCGAGGATTCCGGTCTTGCCGTCCAAGGTCCGCGCGGCGTCCTTGACGTGGACGTGGTAGATCCGGTCGGGGAAGGCCCGGATGAAGGCGACCGGGTCGACGAACTGCCACAAGAGATGGCTCGGGTCGAAGTTGAAGCCGAACTCGGGCCGGTGGTTCAGGGCTTCGAGCGCCGTCTGCGCCGAGTAGAGGTCGAAGGCGATCTCGGTCGGATGGACCTCGAGCGCGAACTTGACCCCGACCTCGCCGAACACGTCCAGGATCGGGTTCCAGCGCTCGGCCAGGAGCTTGAACCCGTCGGCGATCGTCGCGTCGGACACCGGCGGGAACGAGTACAAGAGGTGCCAGATCGACGACCCGGTGAAGCCGTTGACGACCTTCAATCCCATCTTGGCGGCGGCCCTCGCCGTGTCCTTCATCTCGCCGATCGCCCACTCTCGCTTCTTCTCGTGCTGGCCTTTGAGCGGTGCGGGTGCCCAGTCGTCGGTCCGGGCGTCGAGGACGTCGAGGACCAACTGGCCGGTGAGGTGGTTCGAGATCGCCCAGCACTTCAAGCCATACTTGGCCAGGAGGTCGTGCCTTCCCTGGCAATAGCCGTCCTCGGTCAAGGCTTTCTGGACGTTGAAATGGTCGCCCCAGCAGGCGAGTTCGATGCCGTCGTAGCCCCACTGGCCGGCCTTCCGGCAGATCGTTTCCAGGGGGAGGTCGGCCCATTGTCCGGTGAAGAGGGTGACGGGGCGGGCCATGTCGGGCATGCTCCTTGAGGTACTCGGGGTCAAGCGTGGAATCGGGGTCCCGCAACCTTAAAGGGCGGCTCGGGTCGAGTCAACGATTTGACGAGGGCCAGTGCGGGGCCGATAATCGGGTCGCGTTGGCTTTGATCGGCGCGATTGCTCGAACTCGCTTGGATCGCCGAGGTTGTGATGCCGACCCGCGCCGTGCTGTTTCGCTTCGACGGCGTGCTCGCCGACACCGAGAACGTCCACGTCGCCGCCTGGCAGCGGACGTTCCGGGCGATGGGCTGGAACGAGTCCGACGAGACCTGCGCCAGGGCCGCCGAGGTCGACGACCGGGCGTTCGTCCTCGAAGTTTTCGCCCGCCGGAAGATCGAAGGGGGCGACGCCGAAGGCTGGGCCAATCGCAAGCAAAACCTGACCATCCAGTTGCTCAGGGATCGCCCCCACTTGCAGCCGGGCGTCGCCGACCTGATTCAAAGGTTGCGCGAGGCCGGGGTCGCGCTCGCCGTGGTGACGGAAAGCCGAAGGGCCAACGTCGAGGCCGTGCTCGCCGCCTCGGGCCTGCTCGACGCCTTCGACGTCCTCGTCACCGGCAACGACCTGAAAATGCCGAAGCTCGACCTCGAAGCGTATCGCCTGGCGATCAAGCGGCTCAAGGTCAAGCCGGGCGAAGCGGTCGCCGTCGAGGACTCGGCTACCGGGCTTGTCGCCGCGCAAAGGGCAGGGCTTCGGGTGGTCGCCGTGACGGCGGTCAAGCCCGCCGGAGACTGGACGGGCGACGCCGCCTGGCTTCCCAACCTGACCGATCCCTCCTCGGTGATGGCGGTGATCGGGTTGTGAACGACCAGCCGCATCCCCCTTGGCCCGAAGTCGTACGACGAAGCGGCGAGCAACGATCTTCGGTGCGATCGTGACTTTGGGGCTTTGGTTCTCGAGAACCGCCGAACCACCCGAGGCGGTCTGACAGGTCAGGACGCTCACCGCTTCGCCAGCCCAACCCGGTTCCCGTCCTCGAATCACCGCTCGATCAAGGGGCCACCGGCGGCTGCGACGAAGCGAACCCAACCTCGCTCGTCCGGCTCGGGGCGAGCGTCAACCCGCCCGGCTGGGCCGGGGGGCAGGCCACCGGAGCCGGAGCGATCCCGCGATACCCGTCCTGGACGACAACCCGCCCCGAGCTGGCGCAGCCCAAGGTCATCATCCCAAGTACGATCAAGAGTCCGAATCGAAGCATCGCTCCCTCGCGTCTCGCCGCCAAAAGGACCGGTCGAGGCGGTATCCTACCGAGACGGGCGATCCGGGCAAGGGCGATTTCCGACGTTTGGAAGAAGGGGAGACAAGGGGGCAAGTCACGGACTGACTGGCAAATCGGACTCGACCCCTTTCGAGGGGGCATCATGGACTGGCTCAGAGGGCCGTCACGCGCTCAAAAGGCGTCGGCGCTGACGACCTCGCCGGCGGATCGGGTGCCGAGGGCCCACCAGGTTGGCGGGGAGATCGTGCCCTTGACCGCTCGGGTCGAGCCGTCGGCGAAGACGACGTTGACGATCCCGGGGTGGCGGCTCGAAGCCGTGGCCGCCCCGAAGTCGCGGTGGCCCGCGCCGTCGGGGTCGTTGGTGGGCGATTGGTAAGGTTGACAGCCCCAGGTGTTGGGCGGCATCAGGTGTCGGTAGTGGCCGAAGGCCCTCTGGCTGCTGTGCCAGTACATCCCGGTGGCGTAGTCGCCCGAGACCTGGGACTGAGTGGTCGCCTGCCCCATGTTCAGGCAGATGGTGTAATCCGCCCGCGGGTTGCCCTGGAAGGTGACGTCCGCGCCGGAAATGGTCGAGGTCGGGGTGAGGTTGTCCAGGGTGTTGCTCGTGCCGATCCCCTTGACCATCTCGCTGTAGGCGCCGGTGTTGCTCGTCCCGTCGGTGATGGACGCGATGTTGACGTACGACGCGCTGCCGGAATTCCGGTACCCGCTCACGCCGATCCCGCCGAAGGGCGTGGGAAGCTCCGGGGTCAGGCCGTCGGAGCCGATATTGATGACGTAGTTGGTGTGCCCGTCCGGGTTGGTGAGCCGGTCGCTGTCGGAGGGGCAGAGCAAGAAGTTCAGCTTCGTTTGCGTGACCGTGGTGTTGGTCCCGACCCCGCCGTCGGAGATCAGCGTCGGGTTGGCCGCGTTGTAGGTGTTGGCGAAGTTGATCGCATTGTAGAGCGAACCCTGCTCGATGTAGGGGAGCAGCATCGCCATCGCCGACCACTCGTTCCAGCCGTTGGGGCCGTGGTCCCAGGGGAAGGCCCCCAACACGCCGTGATAATTGTGCAAGGCCAGGCCGATCTGCTTCAAATTGTTGACGCACTGGGCGCGTCGGGCCGCTTCGCGGGCCGCCTGGACGGCGGGGAGCAGGAGCGCGATCAAGACCGCGATGATCGCGATCACGACCAGAAGTTCAATCAGGGTGAAGCCGCGACGGACCAGGAGACGAGGCATTCCAGCTTGCTCCAAGAGGGAAACCACACCAAATCAGTTCCCCGGCCGTTCGCTCTCGAGGCCGAGGTCTGGCGGGATCGCGCGAACCATCGTCGAGGACGATGGCCCGGCGCGAGGGGCATTATTCCCCCCGGTGACGAACTTCTGATGTAAGGCGGAAGAATGTTCCGTAAAACCTGGTCGCCGATGACCAGCCAAAAAAGTCCACGACCAATCAACCCAACCCCCGCGCCCGGAACCAGGCGACGAACTGCTTCAAACCGTCAGCCAAGGTCGTTCGCGGGTCATAGCCGAGTTCGCGGCGGGCCAAGGTGATGTCGGCGTGGGTCTGGCCGACATCGCCGGGCTGCGGGAGGAGTTGTTGGACCTGGGGGGTCTTGCCGAGGGCGATCCCCAGTTCGGCGATCATGGTCCGGAGGCTGACCGGCGATTCGTGGCCGAGGTTGTAGAGGTGCAAGCCGTCGGCCCGGTCGAGGGCGCGGACGATCCCGTCGACGATGTCGCCGACGAAGGTGTAGTCGCGCATCGTCGAGCCGTCGCCGAACATCGGGACCGGCTCGCCTCGTTCGATCAAGGCGGCGAACTTGGCGATGGCCAGGTCGGGGCGGTTCCGGGGGCCGAACGCGGTGAACAGCCGCAAGCCGGTGACCGGGAGGTGGTGGAGGTGGTGATAGGTCGCGGCCATCAACTCGCACGCTTTCTTGGTCGCGGCGTAGGGGCTGACCGGGCGGTCGACCGCGTCCGTTTCCCGGAACGGGCCGTCGAGCCGGTCGCCGTAGACGCTCGAACTCGAAGCATAAACGAACCGAGGCAAGACGCCGAGCTTTCGGGCCGCTTCGAGCCAGTGGACCGTGCCGACGACGTTGACCTCGGCGTACCCTGATGGATCTTCGATGCTCGGCCGGACCCCCGCCCGAGCGGCGAGGTGCGCGATCGCCTCGGGCCGGACGTCGCGGACCAGCCGGGCCACGCCGTCGCCGTCGCGGATATCAAGCTCCACCAGGCGAAACCGAGGCGACCGGCTCGCGTCGGACAGGTGCGACCTCTTCCGATCGGGGGCGTAATACGGGTCGAAGTTGTCGACCGCGATCACCTCGCGGCCATCCTTGAGCAAGCGATCGACCAGGGTCGACCCGATAAACCCAGCGCCCCCAGTGACGATCGTCGCCATGACTCAAAGACGCCCCAGAGTTGCTAGCCACGGATGGAACACGGATTAAGACGAGGTTTTTTATCCGTGTTCCATCCGTGTTTCATCCGTGGCTAATTTGCGATTCGGTTTACTCGACGATGAGTTCCCAGTGGAGCGAAGGGGTTTTGCCGTCGATGTCGAGTCGGAAGCCTCCGTTGGGTCCTTCGACCTTTTCGACCCGGGCCGGGGCGACTCGGGCGCCGGTGTTGTCGAGGGCGAAGGCTTTGACCGGGCCGGGGCGGTTCCAGGTGATCTGGGCTCGAAGCCCTTCGTGGAGCAGGGGGGGCCGGCCCGGGTCGCCGGGCTCGCGGCGCCACTCGTCCTGGTAGCGGAAGCCGGTCGGCTCGACCCGGCCCACCGACGTCACCAGCAGTCGAGGGCTGGCGGCGATCGGCTCAAGGGCGAGCGACGACACCAGGACGACCCCGCTCGGGCCGGCGACGTTGACGCTCAGGCCGTCGAACTTGGCCAGGCCGATCCCGCCCCCGGGTCGATCTCCGCTCCCGACCGCCCAACCGAGGACGCCTCGGGTGTGGGGGGTGTCGACCACCATCCGGCCCGACCGGGTGTCCCAGCCCGGGAGGCCCGACCTGCTATTGGAGGGTTTGCCCGACCGGGCGTTCCCCCCGCTCGGCGAGTGGAGCAGGATCGACGCGGCGTGCGGCAAGAGGGCGAAGGTCTGCGGGATGCCGTTGACGACCTCGGGCACGTTGAAGATGTCCTCGCCCCCGCCGGTCCCCGAGGCGGACGATCCCCAGACCTGGGGGAACAGGAACACCGAGCGGCGGATCAAGGCGTCCCAATCTTCCGCCGACGCGGTCCCGGCGGCGAGGATCAGGTCGGCCCCCTCATAGGGGGTCGCCCAGGCCCCGAAGGTGGGGTCGGCCCACTGGCCGACGACGTAAGGGCGGTCGGGCTTGCGCTTCTTGGCCGCCAGGCCCGCCAGGGCGCCGTCGCGCGACCAGAGCAGCGAGCGGTGGTCGGGGTTGGTCCACCCCGGCGGGTTGGAATAGAGCCGGTCGTCGATCAGGTCGAGTCCCGGGGCGGCCTGGGCGGCGGAGTAGTAGGCGTCCCGCTTCCAGTGCGACCCCCCGGCGATCGGGACCCGAAGCCCGAGCTTGCGGACCTCGCCCGCCAGCGCGGTCCACTGGTTCGCCTCGACGCTCTGCCAGCGCCGGGGGGCGTTGGGGACCTCGGCCTTGCGCATCAGGGTTTGGAGGGCATCCCGCGTCGACCGCAGGTCGCGGTCGGGGACTTCGGGCATGTCGAAGAGGGTCAGTTCTCCCGCCAGCGTGACCCAAGCCAGGCCCGGCTCGTCGCGGAGGGTGCGGCCGGTCTCGGCGTTCTTGTGGCTCAAGAGGAGGTCGGCGGCGGCCAATGCGGCGGCGCGGACCTGGGGGTCGAACGCGGCGGCGGGCCCTCCCCCGGCGGGGAGTTTCCGGCCTTCGGGGACGTTCGAGTCGCCGTCCCGAAACCTCCGTCCCCCTTGGAGTTCGAGCGCGACGTAGATCCCCAGGCGGGCGGCGGCGGCGATCAGGTGGTCGAGCCGGGCCATCGCCTCGGGGTCGAGCGCCGAGGTGTCGTCCCTCGCGTCGTCGAACAGGCTCCGGGACGGGCCGAGCGGGGTGTCGAGTTCGGCCAGGCGGATCAGGTTGACGCCCGACCTCGCCAGGCGGTCGACCAGGGCGTCGGCCTTGGCGGGTTCGAGGAACGCCGTCGGCGGCAGGAGCGAGACCCCGAAGAATCGCGCCCGCTCCCCTTTCTCGAACGCGAGGCGGCCATCGCGGACGACGACGAAACCGTGCTTGCCCGCCGGGGCGTCGAGGAGCTTCGAGGCGTCGAGCGCCGAGTCGGCGACGATCGACGGCGACGGGGCGACCGGGGCCCAGCCGGTCGTCGAAGTCTCGACGTGATTTGGGGTCCAGCGGACCTCGCCGTCGCCCGCGACGACCCGGACGTCGTCGACGGTCAAGGTCCCGTAGGCCGACGGCTTCTCGAAGTGGACCAACGCCCGGACCGCGCCGGGGGGGACGTCGACCCGTCCCCGGCTCGGGGTCCAGCCGAACGAACCGGCCAGGGTGAACGCGGCCACCCCGTCTTGCGTCCCGGGGAGCGGTCGGCCTTCGTCGTCGAGGAAGAACACCAAGGCCAGGCCGCCGCTCGCCCCCCGGAGGTCTTTGGCCTTGACCACGGCGGAGACTTCGAGGGTGGTGAACCGCCCGACCGGCAGGCCCAACCCGGCGTAGACCCGAGCCCCGCCGCCCCCGCCGCCCTTGAGTTCGACGGCGGCGGGCGAGTCGTGTCCGGGGCAAACGCGGCGGGCGCCCCGGTCGAGGGTCCAGCCGGCGGCCTCGGGGTCGCCCAGCTCGAAATCGCCGTTGGTGGCGAGGTTGTTGGTCGACTGGCCGCCGACGGGGACCAGCTCGATCGTCAGGTCGTCGACTTCGAGGACGCCCGTGGCGCCGATGAGTCCGGTGGACATGATCGCCAGGCGGGTGTCGGGGGGGATCGGCATCCGCTTGGCGACGTGGGTCCACTCGCGGCCGACGGTCTTCCAAGGGCCCATCAACCCTCGGCGGACGGCCCTGAGCTGGAGCGGGTCGCTCAAGAAGTCGATCACCAGGCCGGGGTCGTCGCCGGATCGCTCGCCCGAGACGATGTCCTCGGTCCTGACCCAAGCTCCGACGATCACCGCCTCGACCTCTCGGCCGTCGACGCCGAACGCTCGGCTGGCCCGGGCGGGGCGGCCGGGTCGGGCGTTCTCGAACCGGAGGCACTTCGCCGACGCACCGCCGCCGAAGCCGTGGTCGGCGACCTTGGCGTCTCGGAGGTTGTACCAGCCGTCGGGAATCCCGTCGCGGTCGTTGTCGACCTCGAAGGTTTCCCGGGGGGTTGGCCCTTCGGGGACCGAGGCATCTTGCCCTCGGCTCGACCCGATGACGGCGAAAATAAGAAAGGCGACCGCCCAATGCCCGAACCTCACGGCTTGCCCCTTTCGGCGGCGGCTTTCGCCTCGCGCTGGGCTTTGCCGGTCATCGGGACGAACAAGGTCGGTCTCAATGGGGTATCCACCAGCTTGCCGTCTTTCTTGACCATCAGGTGCAGCCTCTGGTCGAACTTGCCGCCCAGGGGGATGACGAGCCGGCCCCCTTCCTTGAGCTGCTCGACCAGCGGCGCCGGGACCTTACTTGGGGCGCAGGTGACGATGATCGCGTCGAACGGCGCGGCGTCGGGCCAGCCGGCGTAGCCGTCGCCGATCCGGGTATGGATGTTGGAGTAGCCCAGCTCGCCGATCACCTTCGCGGCCCTCTGACCGAGCGGCGGGTGGATCTCGACCGAATACACGTCCTTGACCACCCTCGACAGGATCGACGCCTGGTATCCCGAGCCGGTCCCGACCTCGTAAACCTTGTCGGTGGGCTTGGGGTCGAGTTGCTCGGTCATGAACGCGACGTCATACGGCGGGGTGATCGTTTGCCCTTCGCCGATCGGGATCGACTCGTCGTCGTAGGCCATCCGCTGGGTGTCGGGCGGCAAGAACTTGTGGCGGGGGACGGTCCGAAACGCTTCGAGGACGCGAGGGTCTTTGATCCCGCGCTCGACCAAGTGCTGCTGGACCATCTTGTTCCGGGCGGCGGCCCGGGTATCTTCGGGCTTCGGGTCGTCCCCCCGGCCCGAGGAGGCCATCAGCATCGAAATCGAGGTCGCGACGAGGACGGCTCGAAAGGGCGCTCGCTGTTTCATCGCCGTTCCTCGAAGGGGTTCGACCGAAGCGACGAACGCCCTTCGGTTCGGGAAATCTTCACGATAACAGACCCCCGGGCCATCGTCAGGACCATTCTTCGGGATCAGGAATGATAAATGGCAGGATCGCAAATCGCAAAGGATGGAAGAGTCATTGTTCCTGGATTCTTGGCGATTTGCGATCTTTCGATTTGCAATCTGGACCTCCGGGATCAAACGCGAAATCCCGCGGCCCAAATCACTTCGGTTCGCTGAAGGTGTCGGCGGGAAGCTGGTCGACGACGGCGAATTCCTTGACGGTGACATTCAGGAACGGCTTGCCGTCGCGCTTGACCTCGATCTTGGTCGCCTTCTGGATTCCGCCGAAGTCTTTGTAGTCTTTGAAGAGGGTAATCTGTTCGTAGTCGTCGCCGCCGAAGCCGACCACGGTGGCTTCCATCCGGACGGGTAGCCCCGACTCCTTGTCGAAGCTGAGCTTGCAGGTCCGGCCGTCGGGTCCCGTCACTTTGACGACGCTCGCGGGCTTGTCATTCACTTTGGATTCGCCGCTCGACTCGACCTTGAACCCTTTGCCCTTCACCGGGACGAGGGTGATCGGGATGATCTGGAGGTAGGCGTTTCGCTTCTCGTTGTCGACGGCGTCGGCGTCGAGGGCGTTGGTCTCGCCGAAGGTCCGCCACCCTTTGTCGCCGTCGAGGACGGTCCCGCCTTTGATCTCGTTGCCGTTGATCTCGCCTTCGAAGTCGACCTTGTGGCGGTCGATCCCCTGGGTGGTGTAACGGATCGAGAAGTCGTTGTCGTTGTCCTCGACGGTCAACTTCCCTTCGGCCTTCCACTTCAAGGAGGTCGCCTTGGCGAGTTTGGCCTCGCCCCCCAGCGCCTTGATCCCCTTGTCGATGACGGCGGTCGCGTCGTCGGCCGCCAGGGCCGCGTCGGAGCCGACCAAGGTGGCGACGACCAGCAAACTCTTCGCGAACGAGGACCGTGGCATCAAGTTGCTCCCGAATTGGCCGGACAAAGGTTGGAGAACCTCGCGAGTCACCCCGATCAAGGTATAGAATCCCGCCACCGGGCACAACCTCGTCGTCCCCTCGTCTCGACCCGAGGGACGATCCGAGGTCCAAGATGACCATGCCGCGCGGTCGAAGGGGGGGACTTGGTCGTCGAAGCTCATCCGATGGGGTTGCTCGTCGCGGTCGTGGCGCCTCGGGAGTTCCGGGCCTCGTTGAACTGGTCGCCGCTATAAATGGCAACGATCGATCCCGGATCGACCGAAGCCGAGGGCACGGTGAAGGTCGCCCTCCCCGAACCGTCGAGCGGGATCGTGGTGAAGAGATAGCCCGAGGTGCCCTCTGCCGGGTTGGGATACCCGAAGGTGACGGAACCGGTGGGCACCGAGGTGTTCCCCGGCCCGGGAGTCACCACCGCTCCGAGGACCGACCGCGGGCCGGCCGTCGGGGCGGTCGGCGCGGACACCGACAACGCCAAGGTCGGCTGGCCGGCCCTGGCATAATTGACGATTTCGGCGTCCGTGAGCGGGCTGATCACCTTCGAGCCGTACATGGAATCGACCTTGGCGACGATCGCTTGGGCCAGTCGCCCTTGGACGATCGTCCCGGGGTGGTAGCCGTCGTTGACGAACCCGTCGGAGATGTCCTGGCCGGTGCCCTGGAGGTTGACGGTCACGCCGTCGACCGTCGGCGCCGACCGGAGCTGATCTTCGACGGCTTGGCTGTTGACCAGGCCGAGCTTTTGTTGTCGGGCGAATCTCGACAGGTCGTCGCCCAGCGATTTCAACGATCCCGAGACCTTGCCGGAGAGGCCGGAGAAGGCCGAGCCGTCCGTTGCCAGGCTCGCCTCGACCGCAGGCGTGGCGGTGATGGCGGGCGGGGTGATGATGATGATCTTCGCCTTCGGGATCGCGTGCCGGATCTGCCCCACGGCCGTCTTGATCGAGGCTTCGACCTGAGAATTGATCGGGTTCGGCCCTCCCGACTTCTTGCCGTCGAAGACGTCATTGTGGCCGAGCGATTGGGTATACTCGGTCAACCCCCGCCCATAGTCGTTGGTCCCGATGAAGATCGTCACGACGTTGACGTCTTTGGGAGTGTATCCCGAGTTGGCCGCGGTCTGGGTCAACAGTCCCGGGAGCGACTGGCCGGGCGACCCTCGATATTCCTGGGCGAAGGTCGTCCCGCTGCCGTCGAGGTTCGGACCCGAGGCGGCGGTGCCGGTCCGCGCCCAATCCTCGGCATACCCTTGGTTGCGGACCTCGCCCCGGTTGACCGTGGAGTAGGCCCCGAAGGTCAACTGCGAGGGCCGATTCGCCGCGAGGTCTTCCACCCAGTTCCGCGCCGAGTCGCGCCCGAACGTGTTGAACTCCACCGGCAAAGGGAATGGCGACGTGACCACCGAGGCGTTCGCGGCGGTCGATGGATTGAGGACCGAGTATTCGTCGGTCAAGCTGTCGCCCAAGGCCGCGACGACGATCGGGTGGCCTGATGCCGGCAAAGCCCGAGGCTCGACCGCCTCGACGCCAGGGCGGACCCGGTTTGATCGTCTCGCGCCCGAGGCTTTCCGACCGGAAAACGATGATGTCATGGTGAAACACGAAGGGTGGGGCGAGCGGACCATCGCTTCAACTGTCGCAAGGTCCACGATTTATGAACGACAATTTGGAAAAGATAATAGATTTAGGCTATTTGTCCAATCGATCGATCGGGATGAGGGATGAAATGAAAAATTCGATGATGTCAACCGAAAGCCAGGTTGATAAAAACCTTCCGAAGACCGTTTCCTAAACCCAAATCCGTTGGAGATCAGGAGTTTTTGGGCGGCAGGGGTCCAGGAAACTCCTGGTTTCCAGCGGAATTGGGTTGAGAACTTGTCCTCGACCCATTGTTGGGCAATTGCGAACCGGCCGCCAAGGTGGATCGAAATTGTTAAGAACCGATCGGGACGGGCAAGGTCTGGCTCGGGGCCAAGGTGGCGTTCCCCGAATAGACGGCCCTGACCGTCTGGCCGCGCACCTGGCCGATCGGCAACGAGGCGCTCGCCTGGCCGGCGGCCAATGTCAGCTTGACGGGGCGATGCCGCGGGAAATCGAGCGTGACGGTCCCGTCCCCGAGACGACCCAAGATCGGAGACCCCGCGCCGATCACCTTCGTGGCGACGACGACTTGTTTCGAGTTCGCCGGGCGAGACAGCGTCAACGAGGTTGTCGTCCCGATCGGGTCGACGAACGGGTTAGCCCCGAAGGGAAAAGACGCATTCGGATTGACGACGCTGGAATTCACCGCGACGTTGAATTGGTCGCCGCTGTAGACCGCGATGATCGGCTTGGAGCCGGCGGCGGCGATGGGGATCTGGACGATCGCCAAGCCCGTCGCGCCGATCGGGACCGTGCCGATCACGTCGCCCAAGGTGGCGGGGCTGGTGCTCGTCGCCGGGTTCAGGGACTCGAAGGTCACGGTCCCGGTCGGAGGCGTGGCGCCGTTGCTGCCCGAACCGGGCGAAACGATCGCAGCTAGATTGACGGTCGACAAGGGGATGGCGCCGATGTTGTCGAGGAAGCCCACCGCCACATGCGGCTGGCCGGCCCTGGCCTGGTCGACGATGTCGGCGTTGGTCAGCGGGGTGATCACCTTCGAGCCATACATGGCATCAACTTTGTTGACGATCGCCTGGGCCAGCACGCCTTGGACCACCGAGCCGGGGTGGAAGCCGTCGCCGACGAAGCCGTCGGTGATGTCCTGGCCGCTGCCCTTGAGGTTTATCGTCACGCCGTCGACCTTCGGCGACTTCCGAAGCTTGGCGGCGAGTGTCTGGAAGTCGACGAAACCGACCCAGTCCCGGCCGGCGAATCGCGCCAGGTCGGAGTTGAGCGCGGCGACCGACCCCGAGACCGTCCGACCGAGGTCGGGGAAGACCGACGCCCCGGTCGCCAACGCCGAGGCGACCACCGGCGAGGCGGTGACGTCGGGCGGGCTGATCACGACGATCTTGGCCTTGGGGATCGTTCGCCGGACCTGGGTCACGGCGGACTGGATCGAGGCTTCGATCCGCGAGTTGATCGGGTCCGGCTTGCCCGACTTGCCGCCCTCGAACACGTCGACCTGGCCGAGCGACTGGGCATAGCTCGTCAGACCTTGGACGTAGTCGTTGCCGCCGATCAGGATCGTCACGACGTTGATATTCTTAGGCGTGTATCCCGAGTTGGCCGCGGTCTGGGTCAACAACCCCGGAAGACCCTGGCCGGGCAACCCGTTGATCTGCTCCGAGAAGGTCGTTGCGCTGCCGTCGGCGGCGGGTCCGGTGGCGGTGGCGCCGGTCCTCGCCCAATCCTCGGCGTACCCTTGGTTGCGGACCTCGCCCCGGCTGACCGTCGAGTAGGCGCCGAAGGTCACCTGAGACGATCGGGTCTGGGCGAGATTTTCCACCCAGTTCCGCGACGAGCTTCGCCCAAGCGTGTTGATGTTCGCCGGCAACGGGAACAACGAACCCGGGGCGATCGTGTTCTCGGTCGCCAGCGGGCCGTAGAACGCATATTCGTCGGTCAGGCTGTCCCCCAAGGTCGCGATGACGATCGAGTGGCCCGACGCCATCAAGGTCCGAGGTTCCACCGCTTCGACGCGAGGGCGAACCCAGTTGGCTCGTCTGGTCGAATGCGGGCCACGATTCGAGGTAGTCATGAACATGGTGGTCATCAGCTCAAGGGGTGACTCGCGGAAGGTTCGGGCGCTTCTGGAAAGATAAGAGCTTTGGGTCGTCGATGCAAATCATTCCGGAGCGATTCGCCCGAATTTCCGAGACTCGATGATCGGCGGTCTTTGTCTTTTGGGCCAAGCTGCGAGATCGGACGAGAATCGGCGAGAAACCCGGTTAACGCGGCGGTGATTCGGCGATGTTATCTGGAGGAGACTTCGTGAGGGCGTAGGCAAGTGAGGGTGTAGCTTTTGAATCTGGAGATTCGGATTGCAGATCGCAGAATCGCAAATTGCAAAAAACTCGGAAAATGAGATTCTTCAACCCTTTGCGATTTGCAATTCTGCGATTTGCAATTCTTGATCTCGAAGAATCTCCCGATTCGAAAGCTACACCCGGCAAGTGACCGAGGTCTCACCATGTCGGTTGGGTTCGTTTGGTCGGAAGCATCGAGCCTCCTCTCCACCATTGGGTTCGTTTGGGATCGAAGGTGTTTGATGGAATTGGGTTCGTTTGGGAAAGTGATCGAGGGTCAGTTTGTGGAGGGTTTCGCTACCGGGTCGTGGCTCGGCTATCATCGAGTCGGAAAAGCGAGGCCAGGCCATCGAGTTGGTCGGGTTTCAGCGATGACGTTCCGGGTGGCCGGTCGGGTCGGGAAGCGAAACAAAGGGGGCGAGATGCTGAAGCGTCGGCGAGCGGGTTGGTTCGAGGTTGGGTTCGTTTGGCTAGGCGCCGGTCTTTTGACCTGGTTGGGCGATGCTCGCTTGGCCGAGGGGCAAGATCGGGTCAAGACGATGCCGGGTTATGCCCGCTATGATTCGGTCCGGAAGAACGCCGGCGGCGCGGTGAAGTCGGGCGCGGTGACGGGAACCTGGGTCTACAACGGTTTGGCGTTCGACTTCGAGCGTGACGGCAAGCCTGCCCGATTCAACGTGGCGAGCAGGCAAGTGGCCGATCCTCCCCTCGAGCCGTTTCCCGAAGGAGGAACGAAGCGAGCCTCGGGCGGTCGCCCCGACCGACCGAGCGGGGTCGGACGCGGGCGGCAAGCCGACAGTGCCGCTTCGCCCGACAAGACGCTCAAGGCCACCTACCGCGACCGGAACCTCTACGTCTCCGACCCCAACGGCCTGGTCGAAGTGGCGATCACGACCGACGGCAACGCCGCCAAACGGACCAAGAACGGCAAGGCGAGTTGGGTTTACGGCGAAGAACTGTTCCAGCCCACCGCGTTCTGGTGGTCGCCCGACGGCAAAAAGCTGGCGTATTATCGGTTCGACGAGTCCCCCGTCGCCGACTATTACCTCCAACTCGACCAGACCGAGATCCAGGACAAGCTCGACGTCGAAGCGTATCCCAAGGCGGGAAGTCCCAACCCGGTGGTCGAGTTGTTCGTCCACGACCTCAAGACCAAGAAAGCCGTCTCGGTCGACATCAGGGATGGCAAGCCGTTCGAGGACGAGGTCGTCGGCCACTACGTCTACAACGTCCGGTGGTCCGCCGACGGCAAGGAACTGCTCTTTTACCGGACCAACCGACACCAGAACATCCTCGAGTTCGCCGCCGCCAACCCCGAAACCGGCAAGTGCCGGGTGGTCGTCCGCGAGGAGTGGCCGGCAAGCTGGGTCGAGAACAACCCCGAGTACCGCTTCTTGAAGGATGGCCGCCACTTCCTCTGGGCCACCCAGCGGAACGGGTTCAAGAACTACCTGGTCTGCGACCTCGGCGGCGACACCCCGGTCCCCTTGACCAAGAACCAGTTCGACGCCAACAAGCTGGTCCGGGTCGATGAGGCTTCGGGGCTGGTCGACTACCTCGCCCACGACGGCGATAACCCCATGAAGCTCCAGCTCCACCGGGTCAAGCTCGACGGGTCGGGCGACCGCCGACTGACCGATCCGACCCTGCACCACACCGTCGACGTCGCCCCCGACGGCAAGCACTTCCTCGACGTGGTGCAAACCCACGACCAGCCGATCAAGACCCGCGTCGTCGACTCCGAGACCGGCGAGGCCCTCGCCACCCTGGCCGAAAGCGACCTGACCAAGTTCGACGCGCTCGGGCTCAAGAAGGTCGAGCTGTTCTCCTTCAAGGCGGCCGACGGCAAGACCGACCTCCACGGGATCTTGCACAAGCCCTCGAACTACAACCCCGAGGCCCGATACCCCGTCCTGGTCTCGGTTTATGGCGGTCCCGAGACCAACGGAGCCTCGGAGTCGTTCACCAGCCCGAACCCCCTGACCGAGTACGGGTTCCTGGTGGTGACGCTCGACGCCAGGTCGGCGGCCGGACGAGGCAAGGCGATCCTCGACTCGATCTACCTCAAGCTCGGTCAGACCGAGATCGACGACGTCGCGGCGGGGATTCGCTCGCTCCGCGACCGGAAGGACGTCGACTCGGACCGGGTCGGGATCTTCGGGACGTCCTACGGCGGTTCAACCTCGCTCTTGTGCCTGCTCCGCTACCCCGACGTGTTCCAGGCCGCGTGCGCGTCGTCGACCGTGACCGACTTCCGCCACTACGACACGATCTACACCGAGCGCTACCTGCGGACCCCCGCCGAGGACAAGGCCGGCTACGACGGCTACAGCGCGATTACCAAGGCCGCCAACCTCAAAGGCCGGCTCATGATCTATTACGGGACCGCCGACGACAACGTCCATCCCAGCAACAGCTTGCAACTCATCAAGGCCCTGACCGCCGCCGGGAAAAGCTTCGAGGTCCAGGTCGGCCCCGACCTCGGCCATACCTCGCTCCCCCACGACCGGATGATGGAGTTCTTCCTCGACGCCCTCGTGATCGACAAACCTTAATATGCTAAATCATTCTAGCCACGGATGAACACGGACGGGACACGGATAAGAAATATCAAATTTGATTTATCCGTGTCCCATCCGTGTTTCATCCGTGGCTAAGAGGGTCTTCGATCTGATCAAACTTGGGGCAGGCTCCCCACCAGGAAGGTGGTCGAGAAGTTGGTCCCCGCGGCCCCGCCGATGACCCCGACGAGTTTCCGACCCGAGGTGTCGGTGATCCCGGTGGTCGTGTTGCCGACGACCACCAGGGCGTAGTACTGGGTGGGGTCGAGCGACCTCGACGGGGTCAGGGTCGCGGAGTTGGTCGAGGCGGAATAGACGGCGGTGGTGAAGGCGATCGGCCGGTCGGCGGAGGTGATCGCCCGGGGGGTCGTGCCCAGGGCGTAGAGCAGGTAATTCGCCCGGTTCGCGGCCGAGGTTTGGGTGATCGCCGCGTTGAAGTTGACGACCAGTTGGGCGTTGGACCTCGTGCCCGAGACGCTGTTGACGCTCGGCCCGCCGGCGACGTTCAAGGTGGCCTGCGAGAAGACCGGGGTGTTGGCCGATGATCCGGTCGCCACGACGGCGGCGGAGTTGACCAGGCCCACCGGGTTCGCCTTGGGGACGACGGACAGGGTCAGCGTGGCCGAAGCCCCGGCGGCGATCGTCCCGAGGTTGCTGGTGATGGCGTTGTTGCCGAACGTCGGTTGGCTCCCCTGGCTGGCGGCGGCGGACAGCAAAGTCACTCCGCCGGGGATCGAGTCGACCAGGACCACGCCGGTGGCGGGGGTCGTGCCGGTGTTGGTGACGGTCAAGGTGATCGTCTCGGCCTGGCCTGGGATGCCGACGGTCGGGTTCAAGGTCTGGGTCAAGCTCAAGGACGCGCGTGCCGAGCCGGCGATCGGCAGCGTGGAGGTGGCCGAATTGTTGCCGGGGATCGGGTCGAGCTGGTTGCCCGAGACGTTGGCCGAGTTGACGATCGAGCCCGTCGAACTCGCGGTCGGGGAGATGATGACGGTGATCGTCGCCGAGGCCCCGGCGGCGATCGACCCGAGGTTGTCGGTGATCAAGGTCCCCCGGATCGTCGGGGCTCCGCCTTGGCTCGGGGTCGCTCCGACGAGGGTGGCGTTCGAGGGCAGGAAGTCGTTGACCGTGACGTTGGTCGCCGGGCTGGCGCCGTTGTTGGTGACGGTCAAGGCATAAGTGAGGTTCGACCCGACGCTCGGGGTCGAGGTCGACGGGGCGATGGCGATCGCCAGGTCGGCCGTCGGGGCGATCACCGGGCCGACGCTGAAGGTCTGGGAGGCGAAGTTGTTGGCGTAGTTCGGGTCGGGCGTGGTCCCGAGGATTCCCGCCAGGTTGCCGATCGTCCCGTTGGCCGAAGCGTTCGCCGAGATCGTCACCGTCGCCGAAGCCCCCGGCGCGAGGTCGCCCAGCGTGGCCTGGGCGACGTTGCCGGTGGTCAGGTAGCCATTGCCGACGCTGGTGCTCACCGAGGCGTTGATCAGGCTGTCGGCCAGGGCGTCGTTGAAGAGGAGGTTGCGCGCGGTGGCCGACCCGTTGTTGGTGATCGTCGCCGTGAAGGTGACGATCGCGCCGTTGCTCACGTTGGGCGGCGAGGCCGTTTGGGTGATCGCCAGGTCCGCCGAGCCGAGGTTGTTCGGGAACGCCGCCGAGAACTCCGAGGTCGAGCCCGAGCCGTCGGTCGAGGTCGCCGTCACGATCGGGTTCGGCCCGAGCGGGACGCCCAGGGCCTTCGAGAAGCCGCCGATCCCGCCCGGGCCGATCGTCACCGACGCCGTGCCCAGGTAGGTTTGCCCCTGGCCGGACCCCGAAGCGTCGGCGACGGTGTTGCCGTAAAGGTCGACCTGATAGACTTCGCCGGGGGTGCCGCCGAAGACCCCGGAGATCGTCGAGGTCGAAGCGGTCGAGGTCGCCGAGGTGATCGCCAGGAACGTCGGGGAGGGCGATCCCGTCCCCTGGAGGTCGATCCCGAGCTTGCCGTTGCCCGCGATGCTGTTGCCTCGGATCGACAGGCCGGTATAAGCGCCCAACGTGTTGGCGACGGCGATGCCCGCCCCGGCGTTGCCGTCGATGACGTTGGCCGCGCCGGAGATCAGCCCGCCGATGGTGTCGTCGAGGGCCAGCGGCAAGGTCGGAGCGGGCGTCGAGCCGGTCGGTGGGGCCAGGTTGATGCTGATCCCATTGCCGCCGTTGCCGAGCGGACCGCCCGCCGGGCTGCCGATCGCGTTCCCCTGGATCGTGTTCCCCGCGTTCAGGTCGAGGACGATCCCGTTCCCGGTGTTGCCGGCGACCACGTTGCCCGCCCCCGGGGCGGTCCCTCCGATCGTCGAGCCGTTCAGGTGGAGCGACATCCCGACCGCGTTGGGCAGGGGGGTGTTCCCGTCGGCCCCCAGGCCGACGAAGTTGCCTTCGACGGTGTCGCTGACGCCGGTCAGGTCGAGCCCGGTCCCGCCCGAGCCGATCTTGCCGCTGGCCACGATGACGTTCCGGGCGTCGGGTGTGGTCCCGCCGATCGTGGTGGTGTTGGCCGCGAGGAAGATCCCGTAGCCGTTGCCGATCGCCGCATTCCCCGAAATTTCGGTCCCGATCAAGTTCCCCGAGATGGTCGAGTTGGCGACGGTGCCCGCGATCCCGATCCCGTTGCCCGAGATCAGGTTGCCCAGCCCTGAGATCATTCCGTTGCCCAAGGTCGAGGTGCCCGACCCGGCCGCCATCCCGGTGATCGTCCCGCCGATGGTGATGCCGTTGATCGAGTCGCCGTTCGCCGGACCCCCGAGCGTCCCGAAATAGATCCCATACACGTTGTCGACGGCCGTTCGCCCCGAGGCGTCGGTGCCGATCAGGTTGCCTTGGACGAGGTTGTTGCTCGACGTCCCGGTGAAGTCGACCCCGATCCCGGTGAGGAAGTTGGGGCCGACGTTGCCCGAGATCAGGTTGCCCGACCCGGCGGAAGGCCCGCCGATGCTGTTGTTTGACGCCGAGGCGATCGTGACCCCGTGGAGGTTGCCGACCGACCCCTGGCCGGATACGTCGGTGCCGATCCGGTTGGCGATCACCCGGTTGCCGGTCGCCCCGGCGCCGTCGATCAAGATCCCGTCGGAGATGTTGCCCGAGATCAGGTTGGGGGCCGTCCCGTTCGCGTCGGTCCCGACGGTGTTGTTCGCCGACTTCAACTCGATCCCGACGACGTTGCCCTTGGCCGTATTGCCGTTGGGGTCGATCCCCAGGTAGTTCCCGATGAAGTTGTCGCCGCCGCCGTCGTTGACCAAGATCCCTCGACCGCCGCCGTTGGTCCCCGAATTGAAGTTGACGATCGCCAGGGTCTTGATGGTGCTCCCGCCCGGCCCCAGCAACGTCAAGCCGTCGGCCCCGGCCCCGAGGTTCGAGCCGTCGATGACGACGCTCGGGGGCGAAAGATGAGGCTGACCCCCGACCAACTGCGTCGAGCCATCGATGTTGACGGGCCGGGTGATCGTCGGCAAAGGCGATTGAAGCGCGATCGTGAATGGCCCGGCCGAGTCGATGGCGAACGCAATCAGGTCGGCCCCGGGCGAGTTGTCGAGGTTTGCCGCGGTGATCGCGCTCCGGAGGCTTCCCGGACCCGAATCCGCCGCGCTCGTCACGGTGAAGCCCGTCAGCAACTCGCGATGTTCCAAGGTCTCCAGTCGAGGCCGACGGTTCTGATTCCGTGAAGACGACCGAGCAATCCGTTTGTGTCGACCCAACATCGTCGCCGCGCTCCGGGGTGTGGTTTTCGAGGTGCGTTCGCCAAGAGAGGCCCCGATTAAATCCACCGATCTGTCCCAACGTTCTCGTTGGAAGCTCGACATGGATTGATGCGTGGGGCGGCCCGCGCCGAGTCGCCAGTGTAGTGATTCACCCCCCTAATTTCAAAGGGTTTGCCGGCGACGTGGTAAATTGGACACAACCTTGACGCCGCCGGAAGCCATCTTTCGGAGGGCGACGGGGCCGGATCCGGCGAGGCGTGAGATGGAGTTGGGGAGGATCAGTCGGCGAGGGCGGGGGTCAAGGCGTCGCGGAGCTTCTGGAAGGCTCGGGTCTTCTCGTTGCTGACGGTCTTCGGGGCGATCCCCCACTGGTTGGCGATCTCGGCGGGGCTTTCCCCCTGGAGGGTCGCCTGGATCAGCGCGGCTTCTCGGGGGCTGAGCGACCGCGAGATCGCCTCCTGGACGGTGCTCTTCCAGTCGCTCCGGGTGCCGTCGGCTCGGACCGTCGAGGCGGCTTCGACCCCGTCGAGGGGTTGGAAGCTCCGCTCGCGCTGGGCCCGCTTCTTGACGGCGTCGACGGCCCGGAAGAAGTCGGGACCTTCGGGCGTTTCGCGGCTCAAGACGTCTCGGATGCCGACCTGGCCGATCTCGCCCAAGAGCGAGTCGAAACGGTCGCGCCCCAAGTTCTGCAAGAGCGAAGCGTAGACCGCCTGGGTGCAGTCGTCATGCTGCTGGGCGGCGATCCCGGCGCGGAACCAGGCCCGACCGAGGTAGCGGTCCACCTGCGCCAGCCCCGAGGAGACGTCCGCCGGGCTGGCCAGGGCCTGGACTTGGGCCGACCCGATCAGGTCGTCGAGCTGCGACGCGACCAGAGCCGCGTCCCAGGCTCGATGCTGGGCGTCGGTCGGCCCCCGGTCAAGTTCGGACGGGGCGATCAGCGCGGTCGGGTCGTAAGTTAGGCCAAGAGGGGCTTCGGCCAGGGCACTCAACAGGGCGAGCGCTTCCAGGGATTCCACCCCCGGTCGGTACGATCGTCGCCGTTTGCCCCGCTCTTGACCGCTCACGGATAACACCCTCGATTCCTTGAGACCTGACACGATGGCATGGGAACTTGCGAACGACCGGATCGACGCGCCGGACAAATATAATCCAGATCGACCGGAGCATCGAGATCAACTTGGGTGATGACAGCCTCGTCACCGGCGACCAGTTCGGGTCGTTGCGATCTTTCCTTAACCCGACGAGCGGGACCGGCCGACCTTGCCGTCCCCTCTTCGGGATTTGTCTTACGCGGATCGAATCATGACTATCTCCAACATCGCCACCGTGTCGGGTGCGACTTGAAGAGATTTACCGGTTACTTGGATTTTGCCGGAGGGCTAGACTCGACGTCGGTCCAGTCTCCCCTTTCTTAACCTAGGACGTCAATCCGTCGACGGCGACATGTTTCGCCAAGTTTTCTCGAAATCGGGTCTCGGTCAAACCCGGTCGGGCATCGCGAACCGATTCGAGTACTCTCGACCGAGCAGGGCGTTGGCCTCGGGGTCGTCGGGGAACGATTCGGTCGAGGCGTCGAACCGGAGCTTCCGGCCCACCCGCTGCGAGATGTTGCCGAGGTGGCAGAGCCGGGTACTGAGGTGGCCGACTTCGATGTCGGCGTTGGGGGTGGCCCGGCTTCGGACGCAGTCGACGAAGTTGCCCAGGTGGGCGCCCAGTCCCGCCGTCGCCTTGCCGCCCGCCTTGGCCCCGCCTTCGACCTTCCAGCCCGCTTCGTCGACGATCAAGACCCCCTTGTCGCCGTGGAACGCGATCCCGAACCCCGTCCCTTCGATCGGGTGCTTGTCCCACAACCGATGTTCCCAGACGAGGCAAGTTTGCGGGAACTCCCAGGTGACGATTTGGGTGTCGGGCACCTCGCGGTCGCGGTAGACGTAGTTGCCTCCGGTCGAGGCGACGGTCAAGGGGGCGTCGACCCCCAGGCCCCATCGGGCGACGTCGAGGCCGTGAATCCCGTTGTTGCCGAGTTCGCCCGTCCCCCAGTTCCAGAACCAGTGCCAGTTGTAGTGGAACCGGTTGGTCATGAACGGCCGGTCGGGGGCGGGGCCTTGCCACATCGCGTAGTCGACTCCCGCGGGCACGGGGGCCGGGGCGGGCGGGCCGATCGGCAGCCGCTCCTTGAAGATCCAGGCGCGGGCCATCCCCACGTTGCCGATCCCGCCCCCTTTGACGTGGGCCACCGCCTCCTGGACGTGCGGCATGCTTCGCCTCTGGATTCCCATCTGGACCACCCGGCCATACTTCCGGGCCGCTTCGACCATCCGACGCCCCTCGACGACGTTGTGGCTGGCCGGCTTCTCGGTGTAGACATCCTTGCCCGCCTGGCAGGCCATGACCGTCATCAAGGCATGCCAGTGATCCGGCGAGGCGACGACGACGGCGTCGACCTCGCGGTCGTCGAGCAGCCGCCGGAAATCCTTCTCGACCCGAGGCGTCGCCTGCCCCGCCTTCTCCAAAGCCTTGAGCGCCGGAGGGATCGAACCATCATCAACGTCGCAAACCGAGACCACCGCCACATCCGACCGCTTGCCGAACGCCCCGGCCAACTCCGCCCCGCGTCCTCTCGTCCCGATCACCCCCAGGCGAACCCGGTCGTTCGCCCCGATCGGCCGCCCCCAGGCGGACCCCGCCAACGCCGCCACCGAACCCGCCGCGCCCAGGAATGTCCGTCGATCGATGCTGGTCATCGGAGTCGCCCTCGCCTTTGGGAAATGATTTCCAGGATATTAACACGGCGAGCCGCGCGGAGTCATCCACGCGGCTCGTCGGTTTCGATCCATCAACCCTGAATTTGTTTCGATCAATACTGATCGGCGCTGACGATCTCGCCCGCGGCCCGCGTTCCCAGGGCGTTCCAGGTCGCGATGTTGATCGTATTCTTGATGAACTTGACCGATCCGTCGGCGAAATTCACGTTCACGCCGCCGGGGTGCGCGCTCCTGGCCGCCAGGTGGACCCGTGCGAAGTTGTTGATGGCCGAACCATCGGCGAAGGTCCCGCAGTCGAGCATCTTCGTATTCGGCGCCATCGTGTGGTTGTAATACCCGGTCGCCGGGAAGTTCCGGTAATACTCCTGGCCTCGATAGTGGATGCTGTTGACGTCGGGCGGGCAAGTGATCGGCGGGACCAGGTTATCGAACGTGGCGCTCTGGAAGTTGACCCGACGGATATCCATCGGCCCGAGCGAGCCATTGAAGGAATTGCCCTTGGGACCGGGATTACCCGTTTTCAAGGTCTCCGAGAACGCCGCCGTGTTGCTGGTGCCGTCGGTGATCGTTGCGATCGTCGCGCCGGTGACCTTCTGGTAGTCGGGGTTGAACACCCCGGCGCTATTCTTCTGCGTACCGCCATAATTGATGTTGGCGATGTAAATGCCATAACGCTGGCTCATCGGCTCCTGATTGGTGTAGGTGTTCCCCGCTTCCAGGGCGGCCGTCGCACCCAGGGACGCCGTGTAGTTGGCGTAGCCGAAGTTGTTGAATCGGACGGTCGACGGGTCGGACGGGCAATTGTATGAGCTGATGAGCTGATACTGCGCGGTGATATTCGCGCCCGTATCACCGGTGTTATCGGTCAAGTCTTGCTGGAAATTGAAGGCCGAGTATCCGGCGGTCTGTTCGACGAACGGAAGGATGCCGCAAAGCACGTTGCCGCGACCATCGCCGTTGGTATTGTCACCGTACTGGGGGTAGGGGGTGAATGCAGGCGGGAAGCTCCCATTGGTCGACTCGAAGTTGGCGGCGGCCAACCCGATCTGCTTGAGGTTGTTGACGCACTGGCTCCTCCTGGCGGCCTCGCGTGCGGCCTGGACGGCCGGCAAGAGCAAAGCGATGAGTACGGCGATGATGGCGATGACGACGAGCAACTCGATCAGAGTGAACCCGCCGCGGCGGTGAGACAATCGCATGAACAAAACTCCGACTTGATAATGCTGTCGAGGTTCTCACCGATCGGCCAGTGACATGGTCGACGGGAGCGTGGAACGGGATCTCGACCAAGAAGGACATGCGCCGGGGAGAGCTGATATCCATTCCGAGTGGGTGATCGCCAGGCCGCCTTGGGGAGGGTGGTCGGGTCGAGGGAGTATCGGAAAACCTAATACCTTGCGGTTCCAATCAATCAAACGTCGCATGAAACGCCAGAAGAATTCAAGCGAAATTTTTTGGGATCGTCAAAAAACAACCGAATCAAACCCGCTGAAAACTTGGTGGAGAGTTCCAATCGTTTTGGACGCCCTTTCCGGCCAAATTCCCGTCAAAGCCCCGTCCAGGGGATGTCGCCCCGACCGGCGCGGTGGTTGACGGCCCGAGCCAGGACGAACAGGAGGTCGCTCAGGCGATTGAGATACATCACGAGGTTGGGCGGGACCAAGCCTTCGGGGGTGTGGTCGAGCCGGACCACCATCCGCTCGGCGCGTCGGCAGATCGTCCGGGCGAGGTGGAGCTGCGCCGCGCCGACGGTCCCGCCCGGCAGGATGAACTGCGAGAGCGGCGGCAACTCGGCTTCGAGGCGGTCGATCTCGTTTTCGAGTCGGGCGCTCAGCTCGGGGGCCACGGCGTTGTGGAACTTGCCGGACGGGTCGGGGTCGGCCAGGGCCGCGCCGACGGCGAACAGGTCGTCCTGGAGCCGGGCGACGACCGAGTCGGCGTCGGGGTCGAGGCCCTCGGCTCGGGCGGCCCCGAGCACGGCGTTCAGCTCGTCGACGGTCCCGTAAGACTCGATCCGGGGGTCGAACTTGAGGACTCGCCCCGAGCCCAGCAGCCCCGTCGTGCCGTCGTCGCCGGTTTTCGTGTAGATCTTCATGGTTGGGTCGTTTCCAAAGCCAACCTCGACGGGTCGCTCCCGATCGATCGCCCGAAGTCGGGTCGGCCCATCGAGGACTGGCGAAAGGGTCGGCTCGGACATATACTAGCCGCGTCGTCGGGCATCGGAAAGCACGGTGATCCGACCCGACCTCCGGTCGACTCGCCCCGGTCGGGTCGGGATCTCGCATTCTAAGGAGCCTTCAAGCATGCTCGGATCACTCGCGCTGGCGTCGGTCTTGTTGGCCCAAGCGGCGGGCGATTCGGCTGCCGCCGAGGCCAAGCACCTCAAGGACATCCGCCAGGTGACCTCGGGGTTGCTCAAGGCGGGCGAGGGGTATTTCCGGCCCGACGGCAAGGCGATCATCTACCAAGCCGTCCGCCCCGGGACCGAGGATTATCAGATCTTCACCCAGGACCTCGCCCCCGGCTCGACCGCCAGGATGGTCAGCACCGGCAAGGGGAAATGCACCTGCTCGTACTACCACCCCGACGGCAAGTCGATCCTCTTCGCGTCGTCGCACCTCGACCCCGCGCTGTCGTCCGAGTCGAAGACCGAAGCCCAGCCGAAAGGCCCCGCCTACAACCGCAGCGGCGCGAGCTACCGTTGGGACTTCGAGCCGGCGATGGACATCTTCCGCGCCAATCTTGACGGGTCGAACCTGGTCCGGCTGACCGACACGCCCGGCTACGACGCCGAGGGGACGTACTCGCCCGACGGCAAGTCGATCGTCTTCACCTCGTTCCGCGACGGCGACGGCGAGATCTACATCATGGACGCCGACGGCAAGAACCCCAGGCGGATCACCCACGCCAAGGGGTACGACGGCGGCCCGTTCTTCTCCCCCGACGGCAAGAAGCTCTTGTACCGGAGCGACCGCAAGGGGAATGACCTGCTCCAGGTCTACATGAACAACCTCGAAGGGACCGCCGAGCGGGCGTTGACCAATGACGAGCACGTCAACTGGGGTCCGTCGTGGCACCCGGACAACCGCCACGTCATCTTCGCCACCAGCCGGTTCGGCCACTCGAACTACGACCTCATGTTGATCGACACCGAGTCGGGCGCCGAGGAGCGGATCACCTTCCGCGAGGGGTTCGACGGCCTCCCCGTGTTCTCGCCCGACGGGAGCCAACTGATGTGGACGTCTTCGGGCCGGACCTCGGACAGGAAGAGCCAACTATTCCTCGCCGACTTCCAGCTCGGACCCCCTTCGGCGGTCGACCAGTGAGTCGACCCAATTAATCGAGCCTCATCCATCCTTTCATCCCCTTGAGAAAGACCGCCCGATGAGCATCAAAGCCACGATCCAGCACACGCTCGGCGTCAGCGACATGCTGATGGACAAGTACCTGAGCGACCTCGCCCCCGAGGCGTTCCTCGCCCGCCCCATCGCCGGGATGAACCACCTCGCCTGGCAGGTCGGCCACCTGATCTTGAACGAGCGGAAGATGATCGAGGCGATCAAGCCGGGCTCCAGCCCCGCGTTGCCCGAAGGGTTCGACACCAAGCACGCGATGGACAAGCACGGGGTCGACGACCCCTCGAACTTCCAGACCAAGGACGAATACCTCGCCATGTGGAAGGCCCAGCGGGCCGCGTCCCGGAGCGTCCTGGAGGGGATGACCGACGACGAACTCGACGCCCCCTGCCCGGACGAGAAGACGCGGCGGATGTGCCCCACCGTCGCGACGATGTTCAACCTGACCGGGCTCCACGCCTTGATGCACTCCGGCCAGTTCGTCGCCGTCCGCCGCAAGGAAGAGATGCCGATCGCGTTCTGAGCCTCGACCCGATCAAAGATCCAACTCGTCGACCCAACGGCGAAGCTCGACCATCGCCCGGGCGACGGCTTCGAGGTTGGAGGGTTCGTTGAGCCAGCGGCTGACCCCCGAGGGGTGGGGGAGGGGGAGGTAGCGGACCCCCTCGATTTCTCGGCTCGTCCCGACCACGCTCGACAGCGAGGCGACCGGGCCGAGGACCGTCCGGATCGCCAGGAGGCCCAGGAGCAACACCACCTCGGGGTCGACCAGCCCTCGGACCTCGTCGAGCCAGGGGCGGCAGAGCTTGCGCTCGGTTGGCGAGGGGAGTCGGTCGCCTTTGGCTTCGGGGAGGCGGCCGGGGTAGCATCGGGTGACGGCGGTGAAGTGGATCTTCCTCCAGAAGTCCTCGCGGCCGATCCCCCCGACTTCGAGCCAGACCCGGAGCTTGTCGCCCGACGGCCCCTCGAACGGGTGGGCGATCCGGTTCCCCTTGAGGCCGGGGGCCTGGCCGATTAGCAAAATTCGGGGAACGGGGGCGTCAAGCTCGGGGTCGAACACCGCCGGGGTCGACGCCGGGCCGGACAGGTAGCCCGCCTGGTGGCACAAGCGGCAGCCTCGGATTCGGGCGTCGCACGCGACCAGCGCGAGGCGCCTCGAGGCGTCGAGCGGGTCGCCGAGCTCTAGACCTCGCCGGGAATTGGAACTCAACCCCGATCGATCCGGGCGTCGACCAGCCGATCCATCAGGACCCGGTTGACCTCGCCCCGGAACCGGACCTTGCCGTCGACGGCGATCACCGGGACGGTGGGGCCGATGATGGCCTCGAGCGCGGGGTCGGTCGCGTCGACCTCCTCGACCTCGATCCCGAACGCTTCGCGGTACTCGCCCAAGACTTCGCGGGCCGAGTGGCAGCAGCAGCACAAGGCCCGGGTGTAGAGCGTGACCCGGATCGGTTCGACACCGGGGCCGGTTCGAGTGGATCGAGCGAGAGCCAGGGCCGTCGGGAGCGACATGGGCAACCTCCGCTTCGAAAGGTGGTGGGGCGGGCACCTTCGAAGCCTTCTCGGCGCGAGGAAAAACCGACTTCCCTCGGTTCGAGGAAAAGTCGGCCGTTTTTCTTCCCGAAAAGAGCGAAATGTGCTCGGCTGGAGTCGAACCAGCAACCTTCGCCTTCGGAGGGCGACGCTCTATCCAGTTGAGCTACGAGCACCCGGTCTCGGACGGGTCAATCTGACTCGAAACCGCCCCGACTGTCAATGGGCCGCCCCCGGGGGACCTCCGAAAATTCCGAAGGGGTCGAAAACCGTGTAATTGCTTCTCGGCTCGATCGCCTGTTAGGATGATTCGATCTAGGGTGAATCGACCCGGGCCGCTCGCCGCCCGACCGTCGACTTCGCTCTCGCTCGGTTCCGCTCTTTGAGCCGTCCTGGCTTGATCCGCCCCGTCTTTCGCACCCGTTCCGAAGGGATCACGACGATGATCAAGGGCTCCTCGATGTCGATCTGGTGGTCCGCCTGGGTTTTCCTGGCGCTGGGCGGGTTGGGCCGAGGGGCCGGTGCCGACGACTCGACCCGGTTCGAGCCGAAGTCCGGCGACCGGATCATCCTGGTGGGCAATACCCTGGCCGAGCGGATGCAATATTTCGGGAACTTCGAGACCCTGCTCCAGAGCCGGTTCGCAGACAAGAACCTGGTGTTCCACAACCTCGGCTGGTCGGCCGACGAGCTGGAGCTTCGCCCCCGCTCGCAAAGTTTCGACGACCACGGCCACCGGCTCCAGGACGAGAAGCCCGACGTCGTGATCGCCGCCTTCGGGTTCAACGAGTCGTTCGACGGGCCGGGCGGCCTGGGCAAGTTCCGCTCGGAACTCGAAAAGTTCATCACCACCACGACGACCACGAAGTATAACGGGAAGACCCCGCCCACCTTGATCCTCTGGACGCCGATCGCCCACGAAAACCTCGGCGACCCGCACATCACCGACGGCAAGGCCAACAACGCCAACCTCGAACTCTATTCCGCCGCGATCGTCGAGGCGGCCAAGGACCACAAGCTGCCTTGCGTCGACCTATTCCACCCCACCGCCAAGCTGATGGCCGAGCGGCCCGCGACCGCCCCCAAGCTGACCATCAACGGCATCCACCTGAACGAAGAGGGCGACGCGATCGTCGCCAGGATACTCGACGAGGCCATGTTCGGCCCTCGCCCCGCGTCAATCAAAGCCAACCTCGCCAAACTCAAGGTCGAGATCCAGGAGAAGAACCTTCAGTTCTTCTACGACTACCGGGCGATCAACGGGTTCTACATCTACGGCGGCCGGAAAGCCCCGTTCGGCGTGATCAACTTCCCCGAGGAGTTCGCCAAGCTCCGCAAGATGATCGCCAAGCGCGAGGCCCGGGTCTGGGCCGTGGCCAAAGGCGAGCCGGTCCCGAGCGAGATCGACGACTCCGACACCGGCGAGTTGGCCCGGGTGGCGACCAACGCCAAGCGAGAGATCGTCATCACCTCGCCCGAGGAGTCGAAGCAAACCTTCACCTTGCCCGAAGGGTACGAGATCAACCTGTTCGCGTCCGAGGCCGATTTCCCCGACCTCCGCAAGCCGGTGCAGATGACCTTCGACGCCCGGGGGCGGTTGTGGGTCACGACGATGGCGTCATACCCGATGTACCTCCCCGGCCGGCCGGTCGACGACAAGATCCTGATCTTCGAGGACACCGACGGCGACGGCAGGGCCGACAAGGAAACCGTGTTCGCCGACAAGCTCCACGTCCCCACCGGGATTGAGTTGGGCGACGGTGGAGTCTATGTCTCGCAGCAGCCGAACTTGATGTTCCTGAAGGACACCGACGGCGACGACAAGGCCGACCGGCGGACCTTGATCCTCCACGGGTTCGACACCGCCGACTCGCACCACGCGATGCACGCCTTCACCTGGGACCCGGGCGGGGCGCTCTACTGGCAGGAAGGGACCTTCCACCGGACGCAGGTCGAGACCCCCTACGGCCCCCAGCGAGTTCTCGACGCCGGGGTGTTTCGCTATGAGCCGAAGACGGCCAAGTTCGAGGTCTTCGTGTCGTACAAGTTCGCCAACCCCTGGGGCCATACCTTCGACAAGTGGGGGCAAGACTTCGTCGCCGACGCCTCGGGCGGGGCGAACTACTTCGCTACCGCGTTCTCCGGCCAGGTCGACTACCCCGACAAGCACCAGCGGATGCCGGAGTTCCTCAAGATGCAGTGGCGGCCGACGTCGGGCTGCGAGATGGTGTCGAGCCGGAACTTCCCCGAGGACACCCAAGGGGACTACCTGCTCAACAACGTGATCGGCTTCCAAGGCGTCTTGCGCTACCGGGTCAAGGAAGAAGGTTCGGGCTTCCACGCCGACCCGGTGGAGCCGCTCCTCCGCGCCACCGACGGCAACTTCCGCCCGGTCGACCTCGAGTTCGGCCCCGAAGGAGCTTTGTATTTGGTCGACTGGTACAACCCCCTGATCGGCCACATGCAGCACTCGCTCCGCGACCCGAACCGCGACGTCGAGCACGGTCGGATCTGGCGGATCATCTACAAGAAGCGCCCCCTGGTCGAGAAAGCCAAGGTCGCCGGCGCGACGGTCCCCGAACTCTTGGAACTCCTCAAAGCCTACGAAGACCGGACCCGCTACCGCGCCCGAAGGGCCCTCCGCGACCAGCCCCCGGCCACCGTCCTGGCCGAACTCGACAAGTGGGTCGCCAGCCTCTACAAGGATGATCCCGAAGTCTGGCACCACCGGCTCGAAGCCCTCTGGCTCAAGCAAAGCCTCGACGTCGTGGATGGAGCCATGCTCAACCAGGTGTTGACCTGCCCCGAACCCAAAGCGCGGGCCGCCGCCACCCGGGTCTTGTGCTACTGGCGCGACCGGGTCGAAAACCCCCTGGCGCTCCTCCAAAAGCAAGTCGGCGACGAGCACCCCCGGGTCCGCCTCGAAGCCGTCCGGGCGTTGAGCTTCTTCGAGGGCGGCGACGTGACCAAGGCGCAAGAGATCGCCAACGAGTCGCTGCTCCAGGACCAGGACGAATACCTCAAGTACACGCTGAACGAAACCAACAGGACGCTCGACAAGCGGGCCAAGGCCCTGGTCAAGAAATGAGCCGGGGCCGGTCGTGTCGGGAGTCATCGGGGCGACGTTCAACGTTTTGACCGAGGGTTATCGATGAGTCGGATCGCATTGGGACGGATTCTCACGTCTTCGGTCGTGGCCTCGGCTTGCTGGCTCGGCGGGGGGCGGGCGTGGTCGCAGACGGGGACCGCTCCCTCGTCGTCGGCGCCGGAGAGCAACTACGTCAAGCTGTTGAAGAAGGCCCCGGAATCCCGACTCGGGACGATCATCGAGGTCGTCGGCAAGCGGGGCGACGCCACCGACCTTTCGTACCTCCTAGAACGGGCCACCGCCGCCGCCCCGTCGGGCTTCTCCGGCACGCCTCGGAGGCTGGCGCTCGAAGCGCTCGCCGACGCCGCCTCGACCCGCAACCTCCGCCCCGCCGCCGGCCAGGACGGTTTGAATCGGCTGATCGCGGCCAACCCCGAGGTCGACCCGGCCACCCGGCTCGCTTCGATCCGACTGGCCGGGGTCTGGCGGTCGCCTTCCTCGGTCGCCACGCTGGTCGAGCTCGCCGACGCGAAGGCTGGGGTTGATCCCGCGACCCGGATCGAAGCGTTCAACGCCCTGGCGACGATCGGGACCGATCCCGCCCGCGCCGCGCTCGAACGGTTCGCCGGGCCGTCCGCCTCGCCCGAGGTCCGCCGCCTCGCCGTGGCCGCCCTGGCCCGGGTCGACGTCGACGCCGCCGCCGACCTCGCCGCCGAGGCGATCGCCGGAGCCGGCCCCAACCAGGACCTGGCCCCCCTGATTTCGGCCTTCCTGGACCGCCAAGGGGGGTCCGACAAGCTCCTCGCCGCGCTCCATCGCCGCCCCCCTCCGGGCGACGCCGCCAAGCTGGCGCTCCGCGCCATCTCCGCGCTGGGGCGGTCGGACGAGGCGTTGGTCGCCGCCTTGAGTAAGATCGCCGGGATCGAAGGCGACCCCAAGCCGCCGACCCCCACCGAGATGGCGACCTTGATCGCCGATGTCGCCAAAGAAGGCGACCCCGCCCGAGGCGAGCGTGTCTTCCGACGCGCCGAGATCAACTGCATGAAGTGCCACGCGATCGCCGGGGCCGCCGGGGGCGTCGGCCCCGAATTGTCCGCGTTGGGCCTCAGCTCGCCGGTCGACTATATCGTCAACTCGATCCTGATCCCCGACCAGGCGATCAAGGAAGAATACGAAACCCGGGTCGTCCTGACCGACGATGGCCGGGTCTTGCAAGGGATCGTGCTTGAAGAAAATGACCGGAGCGTGGTCCTCAAGGATGCCTTGGGCGAGCGCCGGGTGATCCCCACGTCGTCGATCGAGGAGAGCAAGAAGGGAGGCTCGTTGATGCCCAAGGGTTTGGTCGGCATCCTGACCCGGGCAGAGTTCGTCGACCTGGTCCGTTACCTATCCGAGTTGGGTCGCCCCGGCCCCTACGCGATTCGGCCCACGCCCACGATCCAGCGCTGGAGGGAACTCCGCCCGGTCCCGGCGACGTTGGCCGAGTCCGACTCGCCGTCCCCATCGGTCATCCGGTCGGAAGCACTCGACGCCGAATCGTCGCGCTGGGTTCCGGTCTACGCCTGGACCTCGGGCGACTTGCCCGCCCTCGAACTGTTCGAAGCGGGCGGTGGCCCGGTCGCCGTGGTCCAGGGGGAAGTCGCGGTCTCGGCCGCCGGCCCGGTCCGGTTCCGGTTCGGCCCGGAATCACGACCCGAGGTCAAAGCTTGGGTCGATGACCAACCGATCGCAATCGAAGCCGACGGGTCGGCGACGGTCGCACTCTCGACCGGGACGAGGCGATTGACGGTCCGGCTCGACTCGAAAAACAAACCCGAACTGGCCAGGCCAATCCGAGTCGAGGTCGTCCGGGTCGACGGCTCGCCCGCCGAGTTTTCGGTGGTCGGCGGTCGCTGATCGAAAGAGAAAACGACGGCCACCCCGAGCGCCATCCGTGGCGAGCGGGCCGGTGGGCGTCGTTTTCGGTTGGGTCCGCAACAGGCCACGAGTGGCCCGGAAGCGGCGACCCGAAACAGCCGGACGACGGCCACCCCGAGAGCCAATCCTTGGCGAGCGGGCCGGTGGGCGTCGTCGGCATTGTGTCGATTGGCTCGCGGGTGTCAAGCCGAAGGGCGGATATCGGCGAAGGCCCGGACCACTTCGTAGAGGTCGCCGCTGACCATCACCTCGTCGTTCTCGAAGTCGCGGAGCCAGTTGTAGTTGTCGCGGAATGCTTGCGAGAGGAGCGGGTAGAGGTCGGAGAGCCGGATCGGCATCGTCGGCGACCGAAACTCTTCGATCGTCTCTTCGGCGACGGGGGGGAACACGCGGAGTCGAGCTGTGGCCATTGGGGATCTCCATATCCGGGCGGTCCGTGTCGGCGACCCGTCACAAGTCGTGACGATCGATCCTGACGGACGAGGAACGCTTCGGTTGCGGATCGACGCCTTCGGGTCGTTGGACGGTTTCGCCCCGCGAAGGGTCGACCCAGAGGCGTCGCTTGCCTCGCACCCGGGCGGGATCATGGGACGACCGTCTTGGTCGCTTCTCCAATCACCCCGGCGCGGCTTTCCGACAATTTGAGGTATCGGACGCCTCGACGCCGGAGCATCAGCCAAAACCGTCTCGACCGGACGGATTTCTTAGGCCCAAAAGTTGAAAGTCTGGAGAAGGTTGTCTTTTAGGGTGAGGGCTTCGCGGATCGAACAACTCGGGTATGGCGTTCGCGGACTGGAGACCCTGTAGGGATCGAGGATGGCAAATCGCAGGATCGCAAATCGCAAATTGGTAAAAGATGTCAGCTTGTGGATTTTTTGCGATTTGCGATCCTGCGATTTGCCATCCGAAACCCCAGTCAAGCCCGATCGATCGGGCCTCATCCTCCGGACCTGACCGAGCTTTTCGATGGAACTTCCGCCCCTCCACGGGATCATCACCCCGCTTGCCACCCCTCTCAAGGCCGACGGCTCGCTCGACGAAGCCGCCCTGGCCAAGCTGGTCGAGTCCCAGATCGGCGCCGGGGTTCATGGCCTCTGGGTCTTGGGGACGACGGCGAGGTTCGACCTCCTCGCCGACGACCGCCGGCGGAGGATCGCCGAGATCGTCGCCACCACCGCCGCCGGTCGCGTCCCGCTCGTCCTGAACGTGTCCGACATGGGGACCGACCGGACGCTCGCCCGGGCCAACTCCCTGGCCGACCTCCCCTACGACTACCTCGCGGCGCTCCCGCCGTGGTATCAGCCGATGACCAAACCCGAGGTGACCGACTACTTCCAGACCTTGGCCGACAAGTTGCCTCGCCCCCTGGTCATCTACAACGCCCCTTGGATCTGCAACGAACTCCCCTTCGACCAGCTCCAGCAACTGGCCGAACACCCCCGGATCGTCGGCTGCAAGGACGTGAGCCCAAGCCTGAGCCGGACCCTCGACTGGCCCGTCGCCGAGCGGAGGCGGATGGACTTCGCCTACCTCCACGGCAACGATCAGCTCGCGCTCTCGACCACCTTCGGCGCCGATGGCTTCGTTTCGGCGATGAGCAACCCGCTCCCCGAGCTTTGCGTCGCCCTCTGGGACGCCGCCCGGAGCGACGACCCCGCCCGAGCGTTCCAACTCCAGGTCCAACTGAGCCAGTTCGTCAGGGTGGTCGGCTTCGGCCCGATGCTCGCCTGCGTGGAAGTGCTCTGCCGGCACCGAGGCTTCGTCGACCGGATGCTCCCGCCCCCGCTCCGGTCGCTCGACCCGGAAACCGCCCGAAGGATCGTCGACGTCGCCGAACTCCTCGGGGTCGTTCCGCAAATAAATTGAGCCACGGATGAACACGGAGGGGACACCGATAAATCAATAAAAACTTTTATTTTTTCCGATCCGTGTCCCCTCCGTGTTCATCCGTGGCTAAAATCTTCTGCTTTTGCTGATCCGGGGGCGACAATTCGCCGAAGATCGGATAGGGTTCGTCCCGCCCGCCGAGGGGTCCGGCTTCGAGGACCGACCCGGCTCCCCTCTTGATCGTCGGGCCGAAGCGCTTCCGGTTTTCGACCGACGCGGGTCGAGGCCGCTCGAAGGGTTTCCGACGCCGAAGTCGTCATGGAGGACACCCGAGCATGGTTGCTCGCCGATTCACCCCCGCGCACCCGCGCTCCGCCCTCGCCCTTATCGTCATCGTCGTTTCCGGCCTGCCTTGCCTGGCCGGGGCCTCCTACCGGACGGCCAACTTCGTGGTCGAGGCGCCCACGGCCGATGCCGCCCGCCAGGTCGCCGACCGCGCCGAGGTTTGCCGGACCTCGATCGCCAAGTCCTGGCTGGGACGCGAGTTGCCCGCTTGGACCACGCCTTGCCCGATCCGGGTGAAGTTGACCCGGGGCGAGGCGGGGGGTCTGACGTCGTTCGGCTTCCACCGGGGGAAGGTGTCCGACCAGTCGATGAGCGTCGAAGGGCGGCTCGACCGGATCTTGGCGTCGAGCTTGCCGCACGAGGTCACGCACACGATCTTCGCCGCCTACTTCGGCGGGCCGATGCCACGATGGGCGGATGAAGGGGCGTCGCTCCTGAGCGAAGACCTCCGCGAGTTCCAGAGGCACGACCAGATTGTCGAGGACCTGCTTGCCCGCCGGGGGAACTTCCCGCTCGATCGCCTGTTCGCCGCCGAGGAATATCCGAGCGACCTGATGGGCTTCTACGGCCAGGGGTACTCGGTGTCTCGGTTCCTGGTCGAGATGGGAGGCCGCCCCCGGTTCCTCCAGTTCGTCCGCGACGGCTCGAAGAACGGCTGGGACAACGCGTCGAGGACCCACTACGGCCTGGCCGGACTGGTGGAACTCGACCGGGCCTGGCGGTCGTGGCACACCTGGCAGAAGGAATCCGTCGCAATGGGGAACGCCCCGTCGCGAATCAAGGCCGTCCAAGCCACGACCGCGACCGCGAGCGCCGCCACTCCCAGGAACGGCAACGACCCCCACCTCGTCCAGCTCCCCACGCCCGCCGGCCCGGTGACTCGCCGCTGAAGACCTGATGGTGATGCCAATCTCAGGAACTCATGACAGATCGCAAATTGCAGATTGCAAACGGAAAGTCAATTAGGGTAATGCTTTGCAATCTGCAATTTGCCGTTTATGTAGTAGAAGATCCCCGGGAAACGTCCGAGTTCCCGAAACTTCCCGCATGGTCCGAAGGGATGGCTTTGCGATCTGCGATCTGATCTTTGTCATTGGCCAGGGACGCCTGGGATTGGTATGATCCAGGCGGATTCGAGATATCTTCGGGTAAGCTCAAGGGGCTGATGATGCGTGCTCGACTGCTGGAGTTCGTGCCGGGCTTGGTCGCGGGAGTCGTCGGCGGGGTCGGCGGGTACCTCCTGGTCGCCTACCTGATCCGTTCCCAAGCGCTCTGGGTTCCGATCTTGCCGGGGGCGTTCGCCGGGTTGGCTTGCGGGCAGCTTTCCTCAGTTTATTCGAGGAGGCGCGGCGTCGTGATGGCCGTGATCGTCGCTGTCCTGATCGTTTATGCCCAGTGGAAGCTGTTTAAGCCTGACTTCCCGCTCGACGGTTCGCTCCAGGACTACGCTCTTCATATCTACAAGTTGCCACCTCTGGAATTGATTGTGATGGCGGTCAACGTCGTGCTTGGCTACTGGTGGGGGCGAGAGCAGGGGATCGGGTTCGGGCGGATCAATCGAAGCCCGGGCCGTCTCGATCCATGAGCCGTGCCCGCTCCCGGAGCCGCAGGCCATCAAAACCGATTCGCCGCCGGTCGCCACCTCGGACGTCTTGGTTCGCCCCCCCAAATTGCCACCCCGCGTTCATCCTGATCGAGATTCCTCGCCGGATTCCTCAAGTCCGGTTGAACTCGGTCGATGACGTCGCGAATCACGCATCGCGACCCGGAAATTGTCGACCGACGATGGTCGAGCGGACACTCTTGGTTAGACGACTTCGGCTCATGATGAGCCGAGCTTTGGATAACACCACGCTTGCGAGCATGAGATGACATCGTTGGCCAAGAAATGGTCGGTCGTGATCGTTGGTCTCGGGTGCGTCGCGGTGGCCATTGGGCTGTCGGCGGCCGACCTGCCTCGACCGTTGGCGATCGTAACGTCGGATCGTCGCGAGTCGGCCTTGATCGAAGGCTCTTTGACCGGGAATTCCGAGCGAATCCGGCAGGGCTACCGATTCGTGACCGGCTCGCTCGGCGGGCAACGGGTCGTCATCTGCAACACGGGGGTCGGCAAGATCAACGCCGCATCGGCCGTGACGCTCCTCCTCGTCGAATATCAGCCCGTCTCGGTGACGATGGTGGGTGTGGCCGGGGCGATCGCCGACAATCTCACCCCGGGGGATGTCGTGATCGGGGCGGAGACGACCTTGCACGATGTCGGGGTCCTCAGCGATCAGGGTTGGGAGCCGAGGCGCTTCAAGCGGCCGACCGACGCGGCGGACGATCCGGTCTTCCTCCCGGCCGACCCCGAGCTTCTCAAGGCTTACGCCCTGGACAAACCCGCTCCCGGGCAGCGGATCGTCAGGGGTGTGATCGCCACCGGCGACGTCTTCCTGGCATCGCGGGACAAGAAGACCGAGCTGCGTGGGCGCTGCCGGGCCGATGCCGTGGACATGGAGAGCGCGGCGGTCGCCCAGGTCTGCTGGCAGCAAAAGATCCCGTTCATCGCCATCAGGGCGGTCTGCGACCGGGCCGACGGCAACGCCAACGAAGATTACCTCGGCAACCTCGACAAGGCCGCCCGCGCCGCGGGGTCGATGGTGCTCCAGAGCGTCGGTAATCCCCGTTGACACCCTGCCATCCGGGCGGCTTGAGAACCTTGCCGTCGGAATGGTGCTCCAGAGCGTCGGTAATCCCCGTTGACACCGCCGGGCCAAAGGGGGAAGGGATCGTCCCACGACCGACCTGATACGGTTCCCAGGAATCTTGGGCATCGCAAATTGCAGGATTGCAAATCGCAAAGCATTGGCCTGATTGATTTTCCTTTGCAATCTGCAATCTGCGATAAGCAATGAATTTGTGGGATTGGTATGAATCTCAGGATGGTTTTCCTGGCAGGGCCGGTCGGTCGTCGAGGAGGCGCCGGGCGTCCAAGGCTCGCGCCAGGGCGGTTTCGCGGTTGGGGTCGAGCACGGTCAGGTGGCCCATCTTCCGACCGGGGGCGGGGGTCCGCTTGCCGTAGAGGTGGAGGCGGACGCCGGGGTCGCGGCGGAGCATGGCGTCCCATCGCGGTTCGCCGGAGTGCCAGAGGTCGCCCAGGAGGTTGACCATCGCGGCGGGGCCGGCGAGATCCGAACCTCCGAGCGGAAGCCCGCACAAAGCCCGAACCTGCTGCTCGAACTGGCTCGACTGGCCCGCTTCGATCGTCAGGTGCCCCGAGTTGTGCGGCCTCGGGGCGATCTCGTTGATCAGCAGGCTCCCGTCGCCGCCTAGGAAAAACTCGACGGTCAGGACGCCGACGGTTCCCAAGGCTTGGGCGACGGAAAGCGCCAGGTCGCGCGCGGTCTGGGTGACGATCGGCCCGATCGGCGCGGGCATGCTCGAAGCGTCGAGGATGTGCCGCTCGTGGCGGTTCAGGGCGACGGGGAAGGTCCGGGCCTCGCCGTCGGCTCCTCGGGCGACGACCACCGAGACCTCGGCGGCGAACGTCACCCAACCTTCGGCCACGCACGCCACCTTGCCGAGTTGCGACCACGTCGAGACCGCCTGATCCGGCTCGTCGATGCGGACCTGTCCCTTGCCGTCGTACCCCGACGCGGCGGTCTTCAAGATCGTCGGGCAGCCGAGCGCGGCCACGGCGGCTTGCAACTCGTCGAGGGTCGTCACCGACCGCCAGGGGGCGAGGGGGAACCCATGCTCGCTCAGGAACGTCTTTTCCCGGAATCGGTTCTGGCTGACCCAGACGGTCGGCCAGCCCGGCCGGACCGGCATCCGCTTGGCCAACCAACGGAGTGCGGGGGCCGACACATTTTCGAACTCGACCGTCGCCGCCTGCGCCTGGGCGGCGAAGGCCCGGAGGGCGGCCAACTGGTCGGGCGGGCCGATCACCGACCAGTGCGCGACCTGGGGTCCTGGCCCCTCGGCGATCTCCCCCAGGACTCCGGCGCGGTAGCCCATCCGTTGCGCGGCCTGGATGAACATCCGCCCGAGCTGGCCGCCGCCGATGACTCCGAGCGAAGCGGGGGGATAGAGCGGGGTCGTCGTCATGATCATCGCGGCGACTCTTCGACGTTGGCGGTTTGCTCGGCCCGGAACGCGGCGAGGCGGTCGCGGAGGCCCAGGTCGTGGCGGGCCAGGATCGCGGCGGCGAGCAGGCCGGCGTTGCTCGCCCCGGCGGGGCCGATCGCCAGGGTTCCCACCGGGACGCCTCGGGGCATCTGGACGATCGACAGGAGCGAATCGACCCCTCGGAGCGTCTTGCTCTCGACCGGGACGCCGAGCACGGGCAAGATCGTCAACGCGGCGAGCATCCCCGGCAGATGGGCGGCGCCCCCGGCCCCGGCGATGATCAACTGCAACCCTCGGGCCTCGGCGGTCCGGGCATAGTCGAAGAGCCGGTCCGGGGTCCGGTGCGCCGAGACGACCTTGGCCTCGACCGGGACGCCGAGGACCTGGAGGATCTCGACCGCCCCCCGCATCGTTTCCCAGTCGGACCGGCTCCCCATCACCACGCCGACGACGGGGTCCGGGTCGTCGGCTTGTCGAGGGGTCCGCAGGTCGCTCATCGCGTTCGGGCCGATCGTTCGATCAAGTTTAGCATCGTCACGCAGTTGATTTTAACCACGGATGGAACACGGATGAAACTTTTTTCTGCTTCCCATCCGTGTTTCATCCGTGGCTAAAAATCAACCCTCGATCGGTTCGACCGTCCGGGCGAAGTTGATGTAGTCGGTGTTCACGCTCTGGCCTCCGCTTCGGGCCACGGCGGTGGCCACCTGCCCTCGGTGGTAGGCACCGTGGGTCGCGATGTGGATCAAGATATCAACGATCGCCATCGTATATTCCATCCCCTTGCCGTCCTGGAACCGGACGGTCGCGTCGAGGTCGCTTTCGCCCAAACCTTGGAAGAACGCCGCGAAATTGTCGGCGCTCTCGGCGGCGAGGGCCTCGCACTCGTCGAGCGTCAGGTGCGGCCAGACCGGTCGACTCACCTGTTCTCGCTTGAGCCGGGACAGCCAGATGTGCTCGCCCACCAAGATATGCGACATCAACGGGAGGGCGGTTTCCCGGGCGGCGGGGGAGTCGCGCAACGACCGGAGGACCTCCCGGTTGGCCCAGTGCATCGTCATCGCGGCCCGAGAGCAGGTCATCGCGATGACCCCCGAGGAACAACTCGCCTTCTGGAACGCCCTGGAAGCGGCGACGACCATCACCGATCCTCAGCGCCGTCTCGGGGCGCTGATGCGAGGGGACGCTTGAGCGGAGTCCGGTTCCCCGATGGCTTTCGGATCGAACCGCTCCGCCGCGAACATCCGCGCAACCTATTCCGATCGGGCCAGGCCGAGGTCGACACCTGGCTTGCGACCCAGGCGCTTCGGAACCAGGAGAAGCACCTCTCCGTCACCCGGGTCTTGATTGATGAGAGCGGCAAGCTGGTGGGCTATTACACCTTGGCCACGGGGGAGGTCAACTTCTCCGACCTCCCCGTCGAGATGGTCCGCCGACTCCCTCGCCGAAGATTACCCGTCGCGGTCTTGGCTTGGCTTGGCTCGGCGTCGAGCAAGCCTCGCAAGGCCAGGGGCAGGGCCAGAGGCTGCCGGCCCAGGCGCTCCGCGACGCCTATGAAGCCGACCGGACGTTCGCCTTCATCGCCGTGATCCTGGATCGCGTCGACGAGAAGGCGAAAGCTTTCTACCGGAAGTTCGACTTCCAGGAGTTGCCGGGGCACCCGAACCGGTTGTTCCTCGCGACCCGACAGCTCGAAGCGATCATGGAAAGTTCGTAGTCCGGTCAAGCCACGCAGTTGTCGCAATGTCCGCAAGACTGGTCCGATCCGTCGTTGTCTCGACCGAAGTAGTCGATCAGGTAGGACCACCGGCAATTCCGGGTCTGGGCGAACTCTTGCATCAACTGTTGCTTCCGCTTGTCGCGTTCGTCGCGCTCGCGGCAGTCGCCCGACATCCGCTCGAGCTCGTGCATGGTGAGGTCGGGGAGCTTGAGTTCCAGGAGGCCGTCGGCTTCCCGGACGACCCCTCGGGCCTTGAACAGGTTGATCGCCTGCTTGAGCCGAGTTTTCGGGACGGGCGTTCGCTCAACCTCTTGTGGAGGTCCGCGACGCCCGACCGCGGGGCGACCCGCATGGCTTGACTCATGATCCAACTCCGATCCATCAGCCTTGAAATCCCGAGAAGGGCGGTGAAGGATTCGCAAAGCAAATTCTTTGCCGTTTATTCGTCGGCCTCAAGGCGGCCGGGCCGGATCAAGTCTCATCTCGAGTCGAAGGAGTCGCCGGGAGCGGCAAGCCGGGCGGGTCGGTCGCGGGGAGTTCGGTCGGCTTGGGGTCGGTGGCGGCGGGGGTGGCGGGCGCGTCGGTCGGAGTCGGAACCGACGGCTTGGGCGAGGGTTCGGGAGGTTGGTCGACGGGCGTCAGGTCGGGGCTGGGTTCGCCGACGGGTTTCCGGTTCCCTTCGGCCCTGGTGGTTTGCGGCGAACCTTCGGGCGAGGGTCGTATCCATCCCGGTTTCGAGCCGGGTCCGACAACAGGTTGAGAAGCGGGTTGATCGGCGTTGAGCGCGCGGGAGAAACTTTGCCAGCGGGTCAGCGCGGTCTCGACCTTGGCGAGCCGGGCCTTCAAAGTTTCGGCTTCGACCGTCAGCGTCTGGATCGCCGACTCGGCTTCCTTGCGGTTCCGCTCGACGAAGGTTTCCACCGAGGCGACCGGGTCGAGCTTGCCCGGGACGTCCTGGGCCGGCTCGGCCTCCGTCGTGACCATCCGCGTTTCCGGCAACGGGGAGGCCGACGCCGGGGTGATCGCCACGTCGGTCGAGGCGAGGACGATGGGCGGTCGCACTTCGGAAATTTCGTTGGCGATGACGACCGGCGGGGCGGCCGGTTCGACGGCAATCACCCTTGAATCCATCGCCCCCTCGGAGGTGGACGATCCCGCCGCGGGGAGGCCCGGACCCGCTTCGGCGGGCAGGGGGGAGTCGGCGGATGGGCTGATCGACTCTCCGATCGAAGCTTGGATCAGCGGGGAGCTTTTCGGCTGAGGCGAAAGGCTCGGGGTCGTCTTGGCCACCTGGCGCGAGTCCGGGTGTGCCGAGTCGTTCTTTTCGGGCAAGACCCCTCGGGTCATCCGGGTGATGACGCGCTGGGCGACCGTCAAGGCCCCCCCGGTGACGAGGAGCGCCGCGATTCCCGCCGCCAACCATCGCGTTTTCATGGCCTTCGATCCTTCCAGCCGAGGTTTTGTCGAGTTCGCCGAGCAGCCCGAGCGAGATCGACCCATCCGGGTCCCCTGTTCCGACCGGGGCGAAGTGTAATCAAACCCGCCGACCTTGTCGCGTCGAATCCGCTCCCGAAATCGACGAGGAGGCCGCCTCCGAAATTTCGGGGGATTGTCGAGCTTGATATCCTAAGCTACTGTTCGAACGGGTGGCGTCCCGTCGCGAGGATCGAGGAATCTTCCAAGGCCCAGGGCGGATCTCAAGGCCCGCGATCCCGGGTGTCGGACCCCCGCGGCCCACGACCCGATCGGCACCCCTGGATCCACCTGGGCCAGACAATCTGAACTCAACTGATGGCAACGCTTAGTTTGGCTTGATAAGTTGGGGTCGACCGGGGCGGCCATCGCCCGATCGGCTTCGCGTTGTCCTTGTCGACTGGCTGCTCGGGGGTCGCATGACGGATTTGGAACCGAAGATCAGCGGGATGGAATACCGGGTGGTCGGCCCGCTCGGCAACGGGGCCGGGAGCACGATCCTCCAGATCGCCGACAAGGGCCGAGGGGGCAAGCGGTTCGCCCTCAAGGTGGTCAAGCGCCTGGATTCGGACGACGACATCTACATCACCCAGGCGCTCACCGAATACAAGGCCGCGCAGAAGCTCAACCACCCCAACATCGCCCGGATCTACGACTGCCGGACGAAGCGGACGATCTTCCGGAAGGTGACGGGGGTCGAACTCCTGATCGAGATGGTCGACGGCAAGACCCTCGACGAGGTCGACCCGCCGACGGTCGGCCAGCTTGTCCTGATCTTCGCGCAGGTCGCCGACGCCCTGGTCCACATGCACCGTCGGGGGGTGTACCACGCCGACCTGAAACCGGCGAATATCATGGTCTCTCCCGAAGGCAAGGTCAAACTGATCGACTTCGGGACCGCCTGGCTCAAGGGCGAGGAAAAGGGCCGGATTCAAGGGACCCCGCAGTACATCGCCCCCGAGCAGGTCACCGAGAAGGTCGTCGACGAGCGGACCGAGATGTACAACTTCGGCGCGACCATGTACCGGATGCTCACCGGCCGCTACGCCAACCCCAAAGGCCCCCGGATCGACAACGCCGCGCAGGTCGTCATCGTCCCGCCCAAGCAGATCAACCCGAAGATCCCCAGCGCCTTGGACGCGATGGTCTTGGCCTGCTTGCAACTCAACCCCAAGCGACGCCCCCAGAGCATGCACGCCGTCCGCCAGCGTCTGAGCGAGGTGGCCCAGTCGCTCGGCCTGAGCGAGTCGGACCTCCCCCAACTCGACGACGAATGATCGAGATTCCGCCAAGATCATTCGGCGACGAGGAGATACCCCCAGCGGCCCGGGTCGGTTAAAAGAGGTTGATCCGCCTCTTCAAACCCTTTGGACCGACCCGCGACTCCTTTCGGTGGGAGACCCCTCGATGCGCCCGACCCTTCGACTCGCCTCGACCTTGGCGATTTTCGCCTCCCTGGCCTTGACCTTCGAGCCGGCGTCCGCCGACGGCCCCGACGGGGGCTGGGTCGACCTGTCGAAGCTTTCCGCCTGGAAAAGGCCGGCCCAGGGCTGGTCGACGGTGGGCGACGCCAAACTCGATCACAAAGACCCGAAGCGGCTGGCGGCCGAGGGGGGGACGGGCGTGATCTGCAACGGCCCGAACGGGAGGGTCCCCAACATCGTCACCATCGAAGACTTCGGCGACGTCGAGGTCCACCTCGAATTCTTCTTGCCCAAGGGGTCGAACTCGGGGATCAAGTTCCAGGGGGTCTACGAGATCCAGCTCGTCGACAGCCACGGCGTCAAGGAGCCCAAGGGGACCGACTCGGGCGGGGTCTACCCCAGGTCCGAGGACAAGCCGAAGTACCACCACATCGACGGCGGCCACCCGCCGATGGTCAACGCCGCGCTCCCCGCCGGGCAATGGCAGGCCCTCGACGCCGTGTTCCTCGCCCCCCGATTCGACTCCGAAGGGGTCAAAATCGCCGACGCCCGGATCACCGCCACCCTCAACGGCCGGAAGGTCCAGGACAACCTCAAGGTCGAAACCCCGACCGGCTCGGCCTACCGAGACAAGGAGAAGCCCACCGGCCCGCTCCTCCTCCAGGCCGACCACGGCCCCGTCGCCTTCCGCAACATCCGCGCCCGCCGCCTCGAAGCGACCACCGGGCGGTAATCTCGCCAGTCGTCGCAAAGCGGCCAACGATGGAAGCTCTCGAAACGGATGCAGCCGGACCGGTGCAGTTTCACAAATCAACGTTGATTTAGAGAACAAAGATGCACTATTTGGATTGCAAGGGATCTATAGTGCGGGTCGCCGGGAAAACCCGCTGGCTTGCGACCGCGCTCACTTGCTGCATCCTGACTTCTTGCCTGAATATCATCGCCCACAATGAGGATGATGCCGCGAAGGCGGCGACCAAATTCGCTCAAACGGCTTTCGTCGCTCGGGACTACCCGAAGGCACATAACCTACTGGCATCGAGGTTCCGGTCGTATATCTCGATCGACAAGTTGACCGAGACGATTGCTCAGATGCATCCAAAATCATTCCCCTCCAAGGTTACAGCGACCGAGTTCGAGCCGATGCCGGGGCAGAGGGGGATGAACATCTTTGTCAAAGGGGAGGGCGAAGGCGAAGACTTCTACTATCGCCTCGCGATGGAAGGTGACGCCCCCTCCAGCTACCGCGTCGCGGGTCTTTTCCGGGGAAATGGGCCAAATCCTTCGACAAACAAGAGGCCGTTGAACTGATAAGAAGAGGGGCCGGAGACCGTCCTCATATTTTGAGGACCGCCCCGGCAGCGGCTTCGCTATTCCAAGAGCGTCAATCCAAGGTTCCCGACTTGTCGAATGGCATTGACGGTCGATCACTCGCAATTTATAACTCGCCCGACTTGAACCTGCTTGGGTTGCGCGACATCGGTTCGATCCCAAAGCGAGGAGGACCGATGAGGTCGGATGGGAAACACGGTCGAACGGGTCGAGGGATCGCGGCGCTGGTCTTGGTGGGCTTTGGGTTCGTCGAGGGGTGCATGTCGTCGCCCGACGCCCGGTACGTCTACCAGGATGGCGAGTTCGGCGTGATCGGGATTCCCCAAAACTCGCCCTATGGCATGAAGAAATATGACATCCAGGCCCGGGAGTTGATGACTCGCCACTTCCCCGACGGGTTCGAGATCGTCCGGGCCGAGGAGGTGGTCGAAGGCGAGCGGACCCTCGACACCGCGATCAAGAAAGAGCTGGAAACCGAGCCGGGGCTGAATGCGTTCAACCAGATGATCAAGATCGGCAAGCTGGTCCGAAGCTCCTCGCTCGCCGAGAAGGACACCACCCACATCACCGAGAGCCGGATCATCTACCGCCGCAAGCGGGACGGGAAGTCGACCGGGGCCGACGGCTTCGCCAGCCTGGCCAACCAGGCCCCGAGCCTGTACCTCGACCCCAATGAGATCACCCGGAAGGTCGACAAGGAAGCCCTCCTGCTCGCCAAAAAGCTCGAAGCCGACAAAGATTCGCACAAAGACAAATCCCAGGACGGGAAATCGGACGAAAAGAAGACGCGGGTCGCCGACGCCAAGGTCAAGGACGACAGCGTGTCCAAGGCGGCCGCGACCTCCCCTTGATCCCGTCCCGGCGCCGACCGATCGAACGTCCGGGTCGACAACGTTCGGCTCTTCGTGGGAGGATGTTGACTCTTTTCCCGTCGCGGAACCCTCGGACCGAGAACGGCTCCCGCCCGATCCCAGCTCGACCGGGTCCGGCTTCGCTCGGGCCTGAGACCAATCCCAGTCATTCATGACAGATCGCAGATCGCAAAGGGGAAGCTCGATGAGAGCCATGCTTTGCGATTTGCAATCCTGCACTCCGCCATGCGGGATTAGACTGGGAACCTTATCAGTTGGTCGGCGAGTCGCTTTGGAGACGCCCATGCTTCCCCGCCCCGGTTTTGGTTGGCTCGCGGTGATTTTCTGCTCGCAAGTCGTCGCCGCGTCCGAGCCGATCCGGCTCAACCAGATCCAGGTGGTGGGCACCCACAACTCGTACCACCTCGCCCCGTCGCTCGACGTCCTGGGCCTGATCGGCCGCCGGGGGCCGGAGATGGGCAAGGCGCTCGACTACAATCACCGCCCCTTGGCCGAGCAGTTCAGCCTCCTGGGGATTCGCCAGGTCGAACTCGACCTGTTCGCCGACCCCGAGGGGAAGCGGTACAGCCGGCCCGCCGGTCGCTTGATCCTGAAGACGATGGGCCGAAACCCCGGCCCCGACCCCAACGAGGGGGGGCGGCTCCTGGTCCCCGGCCCGAAGGTCCTCCACATCCAGGACATGGACTTCCGGTCCACCGTCGCAACGTTCGTCGACGCCCTCCGGCAGATCCGAAGTTGGTCGCAGGCCCACCCCGGCCACGTCCCGATCATGGTCCAGGTCGAGTTGAAGGAAGACCCGGTCCTCGGCCTGCCGACCCGACCGTCCCGGTTCGGCCGCGCGGGGCTTGACGCGGTGGACCGGGAGATCCGGGCGGCCTTCCCGGCTCGGGCGTTGCTGACCCCCGACGACGTCCGAGGGGAATCCGCCGGCTTGCCCGAAGCGATCCAAGCCCGAGGCTGGCCGCTCTTGAACGACGCGCGAGGCCGGGTTCTCTTCGGACTCGACATTGAAGGGACGACCCTGGACCTTTACCTCGAAAACCACCCCGCGCTTGCCGGTCGGGCGATGTTCGTCCCCGTCCCGCCCGAGCACCCCGCCGCCGCCTGGATGATCGTCAACGACCCGGTCAAGGACTTCGACCGGATTCAAACCTTGGTCCGGGGCGGCTTCCTCGTCCGGACCCGGGCCGATGTCGACACCCTCCAGGCGCGCCGGAACGACCCGGCTCGGCGCGACAGGGCTTTGAGCAGCGGTGCCCAGTTCGTCAGCACCGACTTCCCCGAACCTCGGCTCGAGTTTTCCCCCTACCATGTCCGACTCCCCAACCAGGTCGTCGCCCGTTCGAACCCCTTGATCGGACCCAAACCCCCGGCGATCGTCGACCTCGAAACCCTCGGCGAGGCGACGACCTCCCCGGGCGATCCGCCCTCCAACTGACCGGCCGCGGGGTGCGCCGGCGGATTCTGGCGTTCAGTTGGGTGAGACCCAGTCGAGGTCCCGATGGTTGCCGTGGCACGGGCCGCCCAAGCTCGCCATCGCATCGGCGTTCTTGACCAGCCACCTTGCCCGTTGCCCATCAGGAGCGACTCACATCGGTCGAGGACCTGCCCAATGGGAGCCACGCTCGCGGTGGCTTCGAGTTGCTTGGCCAAGACCAAGGCCCGCTCGACGGTCAATCGTTGCGAAGGGGTGATACGCATCCCAGGAATTTCCAACGCATTTCGAATTGCAAATCGCAAAGCCATACAGATGCACTATTTTGCGATTTTCGATCTGCAATTTGAAATGTGCGATGAATTGCTGGGATCGGTCTGAGTTGATCCAGGTCGAGCAGAGCCATGAAAACCTCCCGGGCGAGTCGTTTCGATCCCCGGTTGTACCCCCAAACGAAATCAACCGCCAGAATCCGCTGGCGCACCCGGGGATGAGAGTCCACCCGACCCTCGAATCAACAATCGGCCGACGCCCCGGCGGCCACCTGCTCGGTCCGGCGGTCGAACCTGGGCGACGGCTGGGGGCCGGCGCACCGGAGGATGAACCGGGTGATCTCGGGGTGGCAGCCGAACCGGATCGGGTGTTTGCCGCCGACGCCTTGGCTGACGTAGAGGACCGAGTCGCCCGAGCGGAAGAAGCCCCGGTCGAAGTGGCGGCTGTAGCGGCTCGGCATCAGGATCGGCCCGAACCCAGGCACCCGGATCTGGCCGCCGTGGTTGTGGCCCGACAGGACCAGGTCGACCCCCTTGGTCTTCGCCTTGGGGAACTGGTCGGGCGAGTGGCTGAGCAAGATCCGCAAGTCGGCCTCGGGCATCCTCGAGTAGTCGAGCTTCGGCCCCCAAGGCTCCGACGTCCCGCCCAGCGCGATCCGACCGCCGGGCGGGTCGCCTTCGCCGATGTTGATCTCGGTCCATCGCGCGTCGAGGTCGACGAAGCCCGACCGCCTCAGGCTCCGCCGCGCCCGGCCCGGCCGGAGCCGGTGGTCGTGGTTGCCCAGGATGGCGAACTGGCCCAACCGGCCCCTCAGCCTCGACAGGACCGGCTCGACCCATTCCAAAGTCGCCTCGTCGTCGAGCAGGTCGCCGGTGAAGACGACGAGGTCGGCATCCCACGCGGCCGCCTCGTCGGCGATCGCCTCGAAGAACTCGCGGCGGTAGCAGTGCGAGAAGTGGGTGTCGGTGATCTGGACCAGGGTCAAGCCGTCGAGCGCGGCGGGAAGCTGGGGGAGCTTGACCTCGGACTCGACCTTGTGGACCTGGAGCGACCGGTTGCCGGGCACCCGGAGCAGCCAGTTGTGCTTCCCCTCGCCGACGACCCGGTCCATCCCCAGCGACCGACCAAGGTCGAGGATCTCGCCTCGGGTCGACGCGACCTCGTCGAGCGGTCGGCGAAACGCCCGGAGCAGCGTCACGGTCGGCAGCCCGACCAGGGCGACGCCGAGGCAAATCAAAGCGTACCCTCGGGCCGGTTGCGGCCAGGTCGACCAGTGCCCCTGGGTGAGCATGACCGGGAGCGCCAGCAAGGTCGCGCCCAGGAGCACCAAGTTCAGGATATCGAGGACACGCTCGGCCACGGCGGTCGAGTGGAGCAGGTTGAGCGCCAGGACAAAGAGGGCGATGTGCCCGACAACCAGGGGGATGGTGATCGGCCAGTCGGATGCGATCATAGGGTGAGACCTCGGTCGGGGCGGGTTTCAGAGGGTTCGGGAACCGGGGTGGGGGAGGAGGCGGAGGGCGAGGCGGAGTTCGAAGGCGAGGGCGGGTCGGCGGGGTCGCGGTCGGGGGTCGGGGATGGGGGCCTCATCGCCCCTTCGATGGCTTCTTCGAGGCGATCGGCCCGGAACGGCTTGTACAGGACGATCCGAAGCCCGTCCTGGCGGGCCTTGACGATCGAGTGGGTCGGGTCGTAGCCGAAGCCGGTCATGAGGATCACCGGGACGCCGGGCTGGACCTCTCGGAGCCTCCGGTACGTCTCGTAGCCGTCGAGGTCGGGCAGGCGGATGTCGACCACGGCGGCGGAGTACGCGGTCTGCCGGGCCAGGGCGATCGCCTCGTGCGCGTCGCGGGCGGTTTCGACGGTCGCGCCTTGGCGGCCGAGCATCTGGTGCGCGGCGCGCCGGACGGTCTCGTCGGCGTCGACGACCAGGATGTCGAAGCCCGCCAGCCTGCGCTGGGGCGGGGGGCCGTTGCGCCTCGGCTCGGGGGCCAGGGTCGAGCCGACTTTCTGGATCAGGCTGCGGATCTCCCTGGCCCGGAACAGGAGGTGGCGGAGCCGGGCGACGATGTCCTCGTCGTGGCCGGCATAGCGGTCCAGGACGGTGGTCGCGTCGTTCAAGATCGCGTCGATCGGCAAGGCGAGCTCCCGGCTGATCGCTTCGACCGAGGCGGTCGCGGTGCTCAGCTTCTCGGCCTGGAGGAGTTCCAAGGTGTTGAGCGCCGAGGCGACGTTCCGGGCGTAGATTTCGAGGAACTGGCGGTCGCGGTCGTCGAAGGCGCCGGGCTGGGCGTTCTCGACGTTCAGGGTCCCGATCACGGTCCCGTGATAGATCAGCGGGACGGTCAGCGAACTCCGGGCACCGGCGGCGCCTTCGAGGTAGAGCGGGTCGTCGGCGGTGTCGGGGCAGAGGTAGCTCTGCCCGGTCGCGGCGACGAACCCGGTCACGCCGAAGCCGTCCTTGCCGGCGAACAATTCGCGGCCGGCGGCCTGCTTGGTCATCCCTTCGGTCAGGAGCGGGACGAGTCGGCCGGTCCCCGAGTCGAGCAGGCGGATCTCGATGAAGTCGAGTCCCAAGAGGTCCTTCATGTGGCGGCCGATGTTGTATTTGAGGAGGTCGGTCCGCTCTTCGACCCCCATCTCGGCGAGTTCTTCGGGGGTCAGGTCGGCAAGCTCGTCGCCCGCCTTGTGGATCGCGGTGATCTTCTGCGCCTGGAGGGTCTCGTCGGTGATGTCGCGGGTGAGGGCGATCAGGTGGGTCAGGCGCTTCAGGTCGTCGAAGACCGGGGTGGCGGTGAGCCGCAAATAGCGGTTGGCGTCGACCCGGAGCGCCGTGCTGGTCGGGGTTTGCGACGTGATCGCGTCCAGGAACGGACACGGCGACGGGCCGATGATCTCGGGCGAGCCTAGGGCGCGGTAGAACGGCGAGCCGACCGGGGGGAACTCGGGGTCGGCGAGCCGGGCGAACTCGGCGTTGGTCCAGGTGATCTTGAGGTTGGGGTCGACCACCGCGACGCCGTCGGCGATGGCGTTCAAGATCTCGTCGGCCTGGATCATCGCCCCCGCCCACCGGAGCGAGGCAAGCTGGGCGTGGTCGACGTAGACGCCGACGAACGACTGCTCGCGGAGCAAGACCAGGGCGCGGGCCAGGCTCCGGGCGTGGACGACGTCGAACCCCTGGGCGAACAAGGCTCGGGCCGACGCCGCGCCCGGAGAGTCGCGGTCGATGACCAGGAGTCGGGGCTTCTCGGCCACGATCGTCCGCTCCCGCCCGTGTGGCGTGATCGAAACGGCCGAACGGACGCGGGACCGCCCCCCACCCGTCACCCGTCGATCGAGATAAGCTACCATAACACCGACCACCTCGACACTCCAAAGCCAAACCCGGGCCACCTCCTCCACCTCCCGACCAAAAGAGGTTTTCGGGCATCATCCCGACCGCCTTCCTTTAGGATATGATGGCGGATCGCGTTCGTGACACCCCTTGCCGAAGGGGCCAACCCCCTTCGACCCCAACTAAGCCGACCGGACTTCCCATGCGAACCGAACCGAGGCTGACCGCCGACCGAGGGGCCGCGTTGCTCGTCGTCGACCTGCAAACCAGGCTCGTCCCGGCGATCGAGGGCGTCGACCGGGTGATCGCCAACGCCGTCCGACTGGTCCGGGCCGCGCAGGTCCTCGGGATTCCCACCTTCGCCACCGAGCAGGTTCCCGCCAAGCTCGGCCCGACCGTGCCCGCCCTGGCCGAACTCCTGCCGGATCGACGCCCCAAGGCCACCTTCCACGCCGGGGGGGCCGACGGGCTTTGGGAGTCGCTCGAAGCGGCGCGAACCCGGCACGTCGCGCTGGCGGGGATCGAGGCCCACATCTGCGTGGCGCAGACCGCCCTGGAACTCGCGGCCCGGGGCTTCGAAGTCCAGGTCCCGGTCGACGCCGTCGGCTCCCGGTTCCCGACCGACCTCGAAATCGCCCTCCGCCGCCTCGAACGCTCGGGGATCACCCTCACCACCACCGAGGCCACCTTGTTCGAGTGGGTCGAATCCGCCGATCATCCTCGCTTCCGCGAAATCTCCGCCTTGGTCAAAGGGCGGACGGGCGACTGATCGAAGTCAGGAAACCATGCGCGAGTAAGCGAATCTCCGACCCTAGGCGATCGAAGTGATTTCCTCCATTTTCAGCACCCGGGGGGCGGATTCTTCGTCAGCGACGAACTGGACGACCATTTCATCGCGGGTGCCGAGTTGGATCGAAAACGGGACGCCGTTGAAGGCCGTCCCATCCCTCAATTCGACACGGGCGGGTTGCCGCGGACCAGGGCCTTGGTTCATCAACCCGAGGATGGCCTGGCCGACCTCCTCCGTGGTCATCGGGTTGGTTTGCGAGAAGCGAAAAAAGTGCGGGGGGTAGATGTATGTTTGTTCGAAGGGGATCGACCCGAGGGTTTTTCCGCCCAGGCGAGTGCCCAATCGACCCGGTTGGCTCGTCATCACCGCTTCGACATCTCTGGCGATCGGGTTGTCCGGGCTGATGACTTTGATCTCCGAACTGGAGATCCCGGGATCGCGGAGTTTCTGGAGGGAAGTGTGGATCGCGCGGTAGGCGGCGGCGGGTCCCAACTGGTCGACGATGTTCGTCGCCACGTGGAGAAACCATAAACCTTCGTCTTCCGTCTTGACCCAGAAGGCGGCGGACACCAGGTTGCCATCGGCGGCGAACCGCTCGACGAATCGTCGGCCTCCGGCGACCTGATTGCCTACCAACGTGCTTTGATCCATGGCAGGACTCCCCTCTCGATCGCGTCGTAAAGGTCTCTCGCTTCCGTCTCGGTCGTCCCGATTTTATAATCCTCGCGGGATCAACTTGAGGTTTCCGATTTGAGCCTCGCGGCTGATCGGTCGAAGACTCGCGGCGAGCGAACCTCAATCTTGAGCCGCGAGGAGTATATAACGGCTCTGTTCGCTCCAGTCCTTCACGATATCCCAATCCATGCTGACCGTCGCGTCCCTTTCCATCTCGTCGTCCAAGCCCGCAGCCCTGCGGAGGACGGTCAGATCATGCTTATAAAAGTTTTCCGCGAGCTTCTTGTCGGGAAAGCTATCCGACTTCATCAGTTGAGTGATGATTCGAATCTTGAGGGCGAACTCCACCGCATATCCCGCCAGGTAGTATGCGCCGTCCCAATCCCGCTTCTGGTCGATGAGGAGCTTCGCTTCTTCCAACCGAAGAACCATCAACTTCTCGAAGTCGGCCCGCGAGGTAACGACGGTCATCCCGGGCCGGCCCCCTCGTTATCGGCTCATCCCTTAAGAATTCCCCCGACCTGGAACGCTCTCCACGTCGGCTCACGACCGAGGACGGTCCAGCGTGCGCGACCGCGTCGGTATTGTTCAAACCGGCAGGCTCAAGATCAATACCCCTCGTCCGACTTCGACGCCACGACCAAGGCCGCCGCCACCGCCACCGGGATGAGGATCAACACCGCCGCGATGGCGGCTCGGGTCCGGGGTCCGAGGCGGGCGATCGGTCGGAGGCGGGTCAGCCAGAGCGCGAGCGGGGAGGCGGCGAGGATGGCGGCGCTCGGGGCGGGCAGGAAGGCGTAGACGAACCCCTCGACGATCAGCGCCGACAACACGGCCAGCGCCACCGGGACCCCTCCGCCGACCGGCCGGCCCCAAGCTCCGACGATCGAAGCGATCAATGCCACCGCCAGGACTCCTCCGAGTTGGAACAACACCGCGCTGTTGGCGAGGATGAGGACGACCCCCGCGCCGAGGGCGAAGGCCGCCAGCCCGACCCAGGTTTCCGACCGCCGCCCTGGAGTGTCCAGGAATGCCACGTTGAGCGCGGCGAGCATCGACACCACGGCCGACCCCAACAGCCAGGTCACCGTCTCGCCGGGGAGGTCGCCCGAGCCGAGCACCGGGCCGAGCATCACGACGTAAGCCGGCGTAGCGATGCCGACATACGCGATGACCCTCCCCCAGACGCCGCCGCGCCCTCCGGCCAGGAGTGCCGCGACCCCCGCGCCAACCAGGGCGATGATCGGGATTCGGTCGGTGACGTCGGCGGGCGGGATCGCCGGTGGCGCGACCCCGGCGTGGCCGATCGCGTAGCCCAGGCCGACGGCGAGCGCCCCCCACCAAGGTGAGGGTGCGTCGACACCGAGGCGGCGCCTCGACCGGGCGCCGAGCGCCGAGAGTCCGAGCGAGAAGGCCGTCGCGAGGATCATGGCGAGGACGGCGGTCGGCGACACGGGCATGGTTGGGCTTCCTTGGAGATCGAAAACGGGGCGAGGCCTCCGTCCAAGCTCGACGAGGCCCGCCCCGTTTTGGTTGGAATCGTCCGCTCGGCTTACTTCTTGACGCCCTCGATGCTGACGATGACGTTGACCTCGTCGCCGATGGCGGCGGCCATCTTGGTGATCCCGAAGTCGCTCTGTTTCAGGACGAAGTTGGTGTCGATCCCGCTGATCGGGTGGCCCTTCATGTCCTTGCCGGTCCCGGTCGGGACGATCAGGAACGAGAGCGGCTTGGTCACGCCGTGGAAGGTGAGGGTTCCGTCGACCTGGTAGCCGTTGCTCGCCTTCGCCACGCTCTTGCTGGCGAAGGTGATCTCGGGGTACTGCACGGCGTTGAAGAAGTCGGGGCTTTTGAGATGGTTGTCGCGCTCTTTGCTGTTGGAGTCGACGCTGGCGGCCTTGACCGTGAACGCCATCTTGCTCTTCGACGGGTCGGCCGGGTCGAGCGTGAACGAGCCGCTCATGTTGTTGAACCGGCCCCAGGCGTAGCTGGTGTTCATGTGCTTGACCCGGAAGACCACCGACGAGTGGACGGGGTCGGCCGAGTACGTCTCGGCGGCGGGGGCGACGGCGGAGCCCGAGGCCATCGCGGCCAGGGTCACGAAGGTGCGTGCGGCGAAATTCATCGTTTCATCCTTCACTTGGTTGGAGGTCGAAATTCGGGCCTGGCGGAACCCCAAGCCGGTCGAAAACTCGAAACAAAACGCCGATCCGGGACGCTGATCCCGCTCGGTTCGCGGATCACAGATCGAAAACCGCGAAGCAACTCAAATGATTCGATTTGCGACAGTTCTCTTCGGGGTGTGCATGCCTTCAATAATTCGCAATAATTAACCCAATGAAAAGGTTCTGTCAATGACGGTTTGCACGTGAACTAATATCCCCGAGTCAGCCCGGATCGGTGCACTCTTGGGTCGCGCCGTCGAGCCTTTCGACGAGTTCCGCCAACAGGTGGAGTTCTCCTTCGGTCAGCTTGCCGAAGACCTGTCGGATCAGGCCGAACTGGGTCGGCTCGGCTCGATGGAGGAGTTGCCGCCCGGAGTCGGTCAGGTAAAGCCGGTTCACCCGACGATCCTCGGGGTCGGGGCGGCGTTCGACCCAACCCGAGGCGCCGACCCGGTCGAGCAAGCCGACGACATTCCCCTTGGTGACCAGGAGCCACTCCGCCAGCTCTTGCTGGGTGATCCCCTCGCCGTGCGAGAGCGTCGCCAGCACGTCGAACTGGGAAACGGTCAAGCCGTGGACCGCGAGCGTCTCGGCGAACCGGCGTTCCAGCCGGCTCTGGAACCGAAGTAAGCTGGTGCATGCCTTCACCCCCCAACCCCGAGGGTCCTCGTTCAAGACAGGCAATCCCGGCTTTTCTCGGTGGCTCATGATGGTTGAACAATAAACGGTCTCCCCGGCCAAGTCAATGGCGACATTCCGTGAGTTTTCGGACTCGCGATCTGCGACATTGGCGCGAGCTTGCCATCCGGGGTGATCTTGAGGCGGTTGGCGCCCGGCAATCTCCCATTTCAATCGCACGATGCTCCATGAGCCACACCCGGAGCTTGACGGCAAGCTGCCAAGCGCCGGGCGGATGGGGCGGGTCGATCCGTCCGGCGGGCTGGGTCAGTGGGGGTGCGGGTGCTGCTCGTAGTGCCAGCGGAGGAGGTCTTTGCCGTAGTCGTTGCCGTTGGGGGGTCCGGATGATGGCGTGGATGTGTTGCCGGGTCGGGCCTCGGCCACCACCCGGCCCGCCGGGGGGTAGGCCACCCGCCAGTCACCACCCGTGGGCAGGTTGGAAAGATGAGTATCTTGTCTTGTTCATTCGCCGCTACATTTGGCGACAAAATCCCAGTCGACATCTTGCGGGAACGTGAAGCGGCCCTGAGCGAATCTGACTATCGGCGACTCCAGGGCCGGCCGATCGTTGGTCTTGTACAAACCCCCATAAGCGGAATCACGAAGCGGGATCGGCGCGGAAACATCGCGGACGATCGATGCGAGAAATTGGGAAACCTCCGCGTCCCTCACCTTTTGGTTGTAGTTGATGTAAACTCGAAGAGCCGTGACTTTCACACCAAGGTCGGGGTCTGCAACCACTTTTTCAACGAGAAGCGGGATCAAAGTCTTACGGTTCTTGCCCGACTTTTCCACGATCGTAATCGCCGCGATCCGCCGATCCGGGTCGGGATGGTCGAGGAAACGCATCGCGCCTTCGGTGGAGGATTCCATGGCCGAAAGGTCGGAACCCGCCAAACGTACAAGATGTTGACGATGATGAGTTTCCCACCGTGTGCGATCCACCAACTCGGAAATTAGTTGACCAATTCCGTTGAGCCAAATCTCGACAACTTGCTCCAGGACAGAGGATGGGACGATTTGGAACCGCTCAACGATCATCCTCTGGGCAACCCGAGTTACATTGTCACGCAGCTCGGCAGACTTGGTCATCTGGAAAATTTGGCCCCACGCTTGACCACGTGTTGCCGCTTTGACGTGATCGAGAGCTTCGGTGAAGACCGCTTCGATCGACTCCAGCGTCATCCCGGAAACGTCGAGTCCGGCCATCGGCACCTCGACACCATTCGCTCCGCCCGAGCTGAACAATTCTTGATGCAGGTCATGCCACACCTGGATATCGACTTGGACTCGCTCTTTCAAAAATTGAAATGGCTTGAGCTGACCCTTCACAGAACCCTCCAATCAAATTTTATGAAGTCGTCACCGCTTGCGGACCTTTGGCAGTCCGCGAGCGACCGCAAAGAGTTTTGATCATCATAGAAATAACGCGGTTCACTAATTCGCACAAAGATCGCATCTTTCGATCTTGCACAAGATGGGGGATATGGCGCAAGGCCGTTAGACTCTTGAAGTCTTCCTCTACCGCCAAATAATAGTGAACCGCGTCATTCACACATCAGAGAAGCAGATCGATCCATGTCCAATTCAACTGGACCTGTTGCTGGAGGGTGGCAATCTCGGCTTGCACCGTTACAAGAACATTCTGGGCAAGCGGCGAGCTCGCAGCTCCGGCCGCGAGTTGCGTTTCGATCGCTTGCAGACTTGCGATTGCGTAATTTGCTTCTATGATTTCGGTGTAAGTGGTGACGATCTCAGCTTCAGCGCCGAGCAGGGCACCATGGCTGGCGGCTACGGCGGCCTCGCCCGCCGAAGTGGCCGCTTCGACGGCGGCGGCGGTCTCGGCGGCCCCGGTCGCCACCGCCGTCACACCTCCAAGGGAACCGACGCCCAGCACCAATTCACCACCTGCGACGATCGCGATCCCCGTAGGGACGGCCACAACTGCCGTGCCAGTCAATAGGGCACCATCGCTCGCATTCGACAGCGTTTGATTGGGAACTCCCGCGGCGGTAGCGCCGTTGTAGAGCCAACCACCAACAGTTTGGCTGTAACCAGAGCCGAAAGTGGAGTTAAACCAGTTGGCGTAACTGTCGGCCCAGCCGGTGGGAACAACGCGGTCTTCAAGCGGCTCGAACGAGCCGTTGCGCCGTCTTTCACTCCGTTTCATTCGCCGAGTCGAGTCGACCCGTTGCGCAGCGGTCCGCCAAGCGTAATCGACCTTCATCGACATCCTCGTTCTCCTGGTGAAATCGTCAACGATTCCTGCCGCCCGACTTTCAATCAGCTAGCCCATGAGCAGCCTCCCACACCCACCGTCGATTAATAAGGCTGCTCCTGGTTTTGAAAATGTGCCACATCGGCGGATTGTAAGTCAATGGTCCCGAAAAAAATTAACGCGCTGATCGCAACAAATAAGCGTGGAAGGGCGGAAGATTGAACTTCGAGGTGCTGAAAAGCGGTTGGGGATTGCAGCTGTGGCTTGAGCGGATTATGGTGAAGAACGATGACATTCGTCGGTGGCAACCCGGAGCGGCAAAGGGGGGCGGGACCGTGCGAGAGTTGGACAAGCCGATCGGGCGGGTTCGGCGTCGGTTGCGGGGGCAGCGGTTTCTGGCCTCGCTGGTCTGGAGCCTGGCGGGGGCCTTGGCGCTGGCCACGGTGGTCCTGGCGGTCGAGCGGTTGGGCGGGGTCGCGATCCCCGGCCCGGCCTGGTGGCCGTTCGCTGCGGGCCTGGCCCTGGCGGTCGCGGTGAGCGTGGTCCTTGCCATCACTCGGGGGCCGAACCCGACCGACGCGGCGGTGGCGCTCGACCGGGCGTTCGGCCTCAACGAGCGGTTGAGCACGGCGATCACCTTGCCCGAGGAACTTCGCGAGACCCCCGCCGGCCAAGCCCTGATCGCCGACGCGATCCGCCACGTCAACGACCTCGACGTCGCCTCCCGGTTCGGCCTGACGCTTCCGAAACGGGCCTGGATTCCTTTGATTCCGCTCGCCATCGCCGGGATGGTCCTGATCGGCCCCGAGTGGTCGAAGCGGGTCGCCGCCGCCCGATCGCCCGACGTCGCCGCCGCCGAGACCGAGAAGAAGGCCGTCACCAAGCAGGGCACCGCGCTGGCGCGGAAAGCGGCCGAGCGTCGCCAGGGCATGGACAAGGAGAAGTTCGCCGAGGCCGAGCGGCTGCTCGCGCAGGTCGAGAAGGCGGCCAACGACCTCGCCAAGGCGCCCCCCGCCAAGAAGGACCAGGCGATGGTCGAGCTCAACAAGCTGACCGACGCCTTGAAGGACCGCCAGAAGCAACTCGGCTCCCCCGAGCAGGTCAACCGCCAGTTGCAGCAGCTCAAGCAGATGGCCAACGACGGCCCCGGCGACCAGTTCGCCAAGGACCTGGCCAAGGGCGACTTCGCCAAGGCGGCCGAGGAACTCAAGCAGATCCGCGAGAAGCTCGCCTCGGGCAAGATGACCGAGAAGGAAAAGGAAGCCCTCAAGCGGCAAGTCGCCGACATGGCCAAGCAACTCGAAAAGCTCGCCAACCTCGACAAGCGCAAAGAACAACTCGCCGAGGCCAAGAAGAACGGAGGCTTGAGCCAGGAGCAGTTCGACAAGGAGATGGCCAAGCTCAACGAGCAGGCCAAGGGGCTCGAAAACCTCAAGAAGATGGCCGCGCAGCTCGACCAGGCCCAGAAAGCGATGGCCGCCGGCGACACCAAGAAAGCCGCCGAGGCCCTGGGCATGAGCGAGCAAAAACTCTCGCGGATGGCCAAGGACCTCCAGGAGATGCAGTCGCTCGAAGGGGCCTTGGCCGACCTCCAGGACGCCAAGAGCGGGATGAGCGGCGAAGGCGGCGAGGATGGCGGCAACCAGTTCGGCGACGGCTTCAACCAGCTTGGCCAGGGGAGCAGGATGACCAAGGGCGAAGGTCGAGGAGGCCCAGGCAGGGGCGACGGCCCCCGCGCCGAGGCCCCCGACAACGTCGCCAACTACAACACCCGGACCAAGAACCAGTACGGCAAAGGCTCGGTCATGATCGAAGGGACCGCCCCCCCCACGGCGCAGACCAAGGGGACCAGCCAGATCACGATCCAAGGCGAAGTCGAAGCCGCATCGGCCGCGACCTCTTCCGACGCCTTGACCAACCAGAAGATCCCCAAGAGCGTCGAGAAGCACATCCGAGGTTACTTCGACCAGATCAACAAGCGATGATCGCTGATGGGCGATCTTCTTTCGCTCGAGGGCGAGGAACCAGTCCCCTCTTCTCCGTGTTGGAACGAAAGCTCAAGGAGAGGGGGGTTGGATTCCTCGGTCTTGTTCCAAGCTCGGGACGAGTCGATCTTGCTCGGCGGCCCGATCCACTTCGCCGATCCTCCGGTAAAGTTGGGCGAGGCCCCGATGAACCGCTTCGTCGTTCGGAACGAGTTGGGTGGCTCGCTCCAGGAGTGGTCGAGCCCGGTGGTCGAGTTGCCGGGCCACCAGGAGTTTGGCCTGGTCGATCAGAGCGGGTACAAAATTGGGGGCCATCGAGAGGGCTTGGTCGAGCATCATTTCGGCTCGGTCAAACTCTCCCTCCTCGATGGCACAGGCGGCAAGCCCGACCAACGGCTCGGGGCGGTCGGGGCGGAGCTGTTGACAGGCCCGAAGTTCGGGCTCGGCTTCGGCCATCTTGGCGTCGTTCAAAAGGCAGTCGACCCGTTGGATTCGAACCTCGAAGTTGTTGGGGTTTTGCTCGAGAAGGGTCTGGAAATCGGCCTCGGCGTCCCGCCATTTTCCGGCTTCCCAAGACGCCCGGGCGCGTCCCAGGAGGGCGTCGCCTTGCCCCGGATCATGCTTCAACCATTCCGAGTAACCCAGGACCGCTCGCTTCCAGCGTTTGGCCCGGGCGTATCCTTCCGCCAAGGCTCGGAGAACTTCCCGATCGTCGGGATGCTTGTCGAGCACCCGGAGCAGCGAGCCTTCCGCTCGGGCAAAGTCCCGACCGGCGAAGATCAAGGCGAACTCCCGGCGACCTTCCTCGATCGGCAACCCGAGTTCGACGGCCCTCTGGAGGGCCTGTTCGGCCTCGTTGATCCGCCCGAGCCGTCGGGCGACCTGGACCCATAGGAGTCGAGGTCGGGTTGCCGTGGGGTCTTCGCGAATCAGCGATCGAAGTCGGGCTTCGGCCTCGGCCAGCCGGCCCTGGTCAACCGTTTGTCGAGCCCGCCAAAGTTGAACGAGTGTTCGGACCGAGGGACCCGCCAACCAGCCGGTCACCCCGACGACCAGAACGATGACCAAAGCCAAAATGCGGCCCGGTCGCAACCGACGGAACGATTGCGACCGGGCGGGTGAGTGATCATTTGGCGGCATGGACGGATTTATGACCGAAGGGTTGATCAGTACTGGTCAGCTGAGATCACTTCACCGCCGGCTCGAGAGCCAAGAGCCCGCCAGATTGAGGTGTTGATCGTGTTTTTGACGAATCGCACCGAACCGTCGGCCATCCCGACGTTCACACCGCCAGGATGCTTGCTCCGGAGCGCGGCATAAGCGTTCGGATATTTGGATGAACCATCCCCTTGGTCGCCGAGCGAGATGCAAGGGGCATTGGCCGGATACTGAGGGTCAGCGTTGTTTTGGCGAGGGCAAGGTCCCCAAATGCTGTCAGGGCTAGTCGAGTTAGGCGTGATGAAGTTGGAAAAGAGTGAACCGCCCATGTTCCCCAACTGGACGTCCCCAATCGGACCGGGCCAGTTTACGGTGATGGTGGCGTTCAGCCCTTCACCCATCATCACGGTATTGCTGGTCCCGTCGGTGACGTTGGCGAAGCTCGCCCGAAACGGCTTGGGCATCCCGGTGTCAAAATTCTGACCAGCGATGACCTGGAACATCCCCGCGGGCATCGTCGGCGAAACTCCGGCGGGCAGGGTGGCACCGGGGGTAATGGGATAGTTGCCATAGATATCCCCGGGGCCGACGCACCCCCGATAATTTCCCCGGGTTCTCGACCATTCTTGGCTGTTTGACTCGTCGAGAACGGGGCCGGTATCGCTCGGGCAAAAAAAGCTGCTGATCAGCGCCGAACGCACCGTGGAGTTGGCTTGCCACTGGCTGTGAACGTCGTTGTTTTTGATATCGTTCAACCCCGACCCGGCGTAACCGCTGTAGATATTTCCCTGTTCGAGGAACGGTAAGATGTTCTGGTAGATCGTGAAAGCGTTCCACAGGTCATACTTCCGCCCGTAAGGAAAGGCGCCGTTGGTATCGTGGAAGTTGTGCATCGCCAGCCCGATCTGCTTGAGATTATTCGTGCACTGCGAGCGCCTGGCGGCTTCGCGGGCGGCTTGCACGGCGGGCAAGAGCAGGGCGATCAAAACGGCGATGATGGCGATCACCACGAGCAGCTCGATCAAAGTGAAGCCCTGGGGGAGTTTTCGATCCAAACGCCTCGAACTCATGGCAAGCTCCTCAGCGAACACGGATAAATGAGGGAGAGAAAGTGGATGGCGGATCGGAACTGGCCCCTCAACTTGATTTGATGGGACCATCACGACTTTCGGCGAAGCCGACAGCCAAATCGAAGTCAGTGAGCGATTCCGCTCTTCGTCGACGCGTCGATGAAGAGCGAAAGAGTTTTCTTAAAATCACGCTGGAACAATCGGTCGAATGAGATCGGCCATGCTACCATTTAAGGCGAGGGATGGTCAAGGAGCCAACAACCTCTCCGAACGATTAAACGATGGTGAGGCCCGCCTGATTTGGCACTTGACAAACCTGTTTGGTTTCATCAAGTTGAATACTCCCCACGGTCATCACTTGTGACTCAATTTCAAGAAAACTGGCCAGTCGGTCAGTGAGGTCGCTCCATGCGTCATGCTTGCCGAAACGCAGCTTTGTTGCTTTTTTATGCGACGGGTTTTTTCCCCCTCGTGGGGTGTGGAGAGGAGCAGGGCCGGTCCTCGATCAGCGGGACGGTCACCTATGAGGGGCAGCCGCTCGAAACCGGCTTCGTCAACTTTCTGCCCCAGAACGGCGACGGCCCCACGGCCGCGGGCGAAGTGACCAAAGGTCAGTTTAGCGTCACTGGGATTTTTCCCGGCAAAAAGCGGGTCCAGATTCAGGCTGCGGACCAAAGCCGGACGTATAGTTCACCGGCCCCGACACCGAATACGAAAGATTCGGCGATATTCCCCCCCAACGCCATCGGGAACAATCAGACGATCGAGATTATCCCTGGATCGCAAACGCTCGACTTCAAGCTCAAGAAGCCGTGATCCGGGGGAAGTTCAGACGACCGAGGCGACTTCGGACAAATCGCCAAGCGGATACGGCTCTTAGAATGAGTGTCAGGAGGCCCCGCCTGACACTCGACCCCGATCGCCCATCATCTTCGGGACGGCTTCGATCGCGGAGCCTGGACGATCAGGGTTTTCCCGGTGTCGACCGTCGTTTGCGACCCGTCGGGGTCGGTCACGGAAACTAGGAAGTGGTAAGTCCCGACGGGCATGCTCGCGTTCAGGTGATTTGTCAACAAGGTCAGTTTGGCCTGCCGGCCCGGCTTGAGCTTGACCTTGGGCGAGGCGCTCGCGACCGTGAAATCCCCCGGCGAACCGGTCGAGGTCGTCGAGAGGCTGAGCGCCACCTGCTCCCTCTGCGCCACGGCGGCGGACTGGGCGGCCAGGGCGACCGTTTCCTGGATCTTGGTCTTCTGCCCGAGCACCACCGAACCGGGGAGCGCCCCCCTGGCCGAAGGGACCAGGACCGACGGAGGCGTCGAAGGGGGCGGAGGCGTCGGGACGGCGGTGGGGGGCGGGGTCGTCGTCCCCGGTTGCTGCGTCGATGATGAGGAAACATTGACGGTAAACGATTCCGTCGCGCTGATGCCGTCCGAGCCATAGCCCTCGACGGTGATGTGCGCGGTCCCGGGCGCGAGGGGGGTCAGCAGCAGGCTATTCCCCTGGACCGACGCGGCGGCCACGCCCGGCGCGTCGCTCGACGGCACGAACACCTCGCTTGCCGACGTCACGCTCTTGATCAGGATCAGGTTCGAGAGTTGCACCGAACTCCCGGCGCCATAATTTTGCAAGGGGGCTTGATCCAAGGGGGAGGCCAGGGGGCCGGGCGACGGCGCCGGGACCGCCGCGATGGCATCCATCACCGCCAAGCCTTGCGCCCCGACCACATGGCCGAACACGGTGAAGCCGCCGTTTTGCTGGTCGAGGTTGCCGGCGTTGCTGTCGGACTCGTTGAAGAAAAACTGGCTGGTCGCGCTGTTGGGGTCGGAGCCGAGCTTGGCCATCGCGATGGTCCCCCTCAGGTTCGACGCGCCGAACTCGTTCTTGACCGGGGGGTCGGTCGGCGTGGCCGTGATCTGGGAGGTGGGGGAGAGCTGATACCCGCCCGCCTGCCAGATGAAGCCGGGGACCGAGCGATGCACCACCGAGTTGGTGTACGCCCCCTTGTTCACATAGTTCTGGAAATTGGCCACGGTCAGCGGCGTGGTCTTCGGGGTCAGGAGGACGGGGATGGTGCCGAGGGTCGTGTTGAAGATCGCGAAGTCGGGCGAAGGGTTGGCGTCTTTGAAGTAAGAATCCAGGTTCACCGGGGCCACGGCCGCCCCCGCCGAGAGATTCAAGGCCGGGAGCGGCGCGGTGGCGGCCAGGGTCATCAAGGCCCGCGTTTCCAGGGGTTGCACCGCGCCCAACGGGCAGGATCGCTTCGACCGTTCTCGCCGCTTCATTTCCGAATCTCCGGGTCAGCGTCACCAACCGGCATCCCCCTCGACGGGCGAATGCCCCGATCAAGTCCCAAGTCGGGCCGAGATTTCGACCGAGGACCGACGGGCGGCGAACCAATCAGGAGTTCCAACCAAGGAGGAGATTCGAGCGATCGTTGCCTTCCGCGACCTTCGACGAGCGCCTTGTCTTACCCTCGATGCCGGTTTAAGGACAGACCAGATTGCCGGTGAGCCTGGCGAGGGGTTGTCGCTCTCGATGGTGAAGGTTGAGGATCGTCGCATCAGGGTCACTGCGGCACCCACCGAAGGAGTCAGTCCATGTTGGTGACAGGCTCGCCGCCCGCTCGGGTGCCGAGGGAACGCCAGACCATCAGATTGATTCCGGAGCGGACCACTCTGACTCCGCCGTCCATCGTCAGCAGGTTGACTCCCGAACGATGGCGGCTTCGGGCTGAGATGATTCCCGAAGAGAACAAAGCCAGGTCGCCCATGGCGGTGTTCTCGGCGCAATCCATACCTTCCCAATTCGGTGGGGCGATGTGGTTGTAGAGCGTGTCGGGATAGCCGGCGGCGATCCAGGTCGTCCCCATTCCGGACCAGAACTCCACCACGCTGTGCGTCGGGTCGCCGCAAAACCGGAACAATTGGTCACGGCTTGGCAGGTTGACGACCGAGTTGAGGCCGGAGAACCAAATGTCGCGGCCCCAATCGGGCCGCCCTTCGTTGGCTCCGCCCGTGACCCGCTCGGAAAACCCGGCCGTCTGGCTCAACCCGTCGGTGAAGTCGCGGGGGGCGAGGTACTTGAAGGGGGGGAAGGCGCCACCGCCTCCCGCGAAGATGGAATCGTCGAACTCGCCTGGTTGTGCCCCGTTGCACGCCCGGTAATTATTGCCGGGCGCGACCGACCCACCGTCCGACGGGCAGAGGAAGGCCGAGAGGCGGACGCTCGCCGCCGTCGCATTGGCCGGGCAGGTGGCGATCGGCCAGGACAAGGGGGGGCCGGGATTGAGGTTGATCGCGTTGAAGAGTGTCACCTGTTCCAGGAACGGCAGTAATTGGAACTGGGTCGAAGGCGGCCCTTTCGCATAGGTGTGCCCATTGGGTTTGATGATCTCCGGGCGCATCCCGGTCGGGTAAGTGGCCCGGCTCGACTCGTGCGAGGCCAGCGCGATCCCGATCTGCTTGAGACGATTCTGGCATTCCGCCTGTCGGGCCGACTCGCGCGACCCCATCACCGCCGGGATCAGCAACCCCGCCAGCACTCCGATGATGGCCAGGGAGACCAGCAGCTCGATCAGGGTATAGGCGGCCGGTGTCCGAACGGAGTGCCGCGTCATGGTCCAGTTCCTTCTTGGGCGACGATCCCCGAAAAACTCAACACGATGTCGTCGCCGCCCGGATGATCGGTCCGGACGTGGGCGACTTCCCGGCACGGCCCTTCGGTTGCCGGCGCCCGGACCGCGAGTTCGAGGTGGTGGATCGCGTCGGTGGTCGCGGATGCGAGCGGCCCGACCAACGCGATCCGCTCGCCCGGGTCGATCCCGATGAGCCGGAAGGGTTGGCCCGACCGCGAATGCAAGACGACCCGCCGGGTGAACGCTTCTCCGGGTTTCGTGACGCCGAAGTAAACTCGACCGGGCGCGGCCTGGACCACCGGGGCGACGGACCAGGTGACCGGCAAGGTGAAGCCGGCGCGGCGGTCTGCACCGCAGAACAGGTCGATGTGCGCGGCATCGCGGTAGAAGTTCTCTTCGGCCTGGGGATGGACCCGGAAGCGGAGTTGGCTGACGACCCGGAACTCGTCGTCGGGCAAGGGCGTATCGTGCGACTCGGACCGCTCGGCGGGAAGGGGATCAACGGCGCAGGTGGCGGTTTGCGACCCCGACTGGGCTTGCAACCGGCAGGACGGGCACAGTGCCAGGCCCTTGAGCCGGATCGGCAGCGTCCGCTCGGCGCCTTCTCCCGGCGAGAGCGGCGGCAAGTTCAGGGAGGTTTGGTCGGTCCTCAAGGGGACGTCGACTTGCCAACTGACGAAAATCTCACGCTGGGGAGCGACCGGGTCGGATGACGGGACGTAGATCCGCGCGCTGTTGGCGGCGAGGTTGTCGCCGACCCGGACGAACGCGGTCAAGGTCGAGGAACCGCCAGGGGGGATTCGCCGCTGGCTCAAGCTCGCCCGGGTGCAGGCGCAACTGGTCGTGATCTTGCCAATCTCCAAGATGGACGGGCCGCGATTCTCCAGGGCTATCTGGAAGCTCGCCTCCTGCTGGTCCTCACGCTTGAGGATCGTCCCCAAGTCCTTTCGTTCCTCGGGGATGAACAACCATTGACCGACTGTGGGGGCCTCGGCGACCACCGTCGCCGCCGCGGCGTTGGTCGGGGGTGCGACGGGTCCGGCGTGATCGCATCCGCCGCACGACAGCAACGCGAGTCCGGCCAATATCGGAACGCTAGCCGTGACCGAAGCCCGCGCGCCTCGGCTCCGGCGAACCAGCAGGATGCACAGCGGCGCCAGGACCAGGACCCCCAGCCCCGCCGCCGCGGTCGGCCAGTTTTGGGCGATGATTCGCCGCCGCTTCACCGACTCCTCGGTGGCCAAGGGGGTCTTGCCGATCAGCAATGCCTTGCCGTTCCACACGGTCCGAAACGCATCCAGGGTCGTCTCGTAGGAGCGGGGCGGGTCGATCACCGAGACCCGCGCGGCGGTGATGTCGTTGATCAAGACATAATGGTCATCGTTGAGGATGCCGATGACTGCGAAGGGGCGATCGCGAAATCGGAGGTTGTCGAGCGAAGTTTCCACCGCCATCGCCGATGCCCCGGCACGCTCGGCGGCCACTTGCAACTCCCGCATCGAGTAGCCGCGCGGGCCGGGCGGACCAAGCCCCTTCTCCAACTCGGCGAAGGTCGCCTGACCGACCTCCAGCGCCTGGAGGCCGACGAACAGGCAAAAGCCGCCGCACCGGACGTCGGGCCGGGGAGCTTTCGGCGACGGTTGGGCGGCTTGCCCCAAGGTCGCGGCGACCATGAGCATGGCGGCGTTCATCATGGCTTCGTCTCCTTGGAGAGTCCGCCGGATCGGGCCTTCTTCACCAATTCTTGCAACGACTCGTCCGGCAGGCCGCTTGATTTGTGGAGCGGATACGTCTTGTTCGTGATGTGGTTGTTGACCATCGTGTTGCGGGGGAGCAGTTTGATAAAGTCGTCGAAGGAAAACTTGGAACTCGGGACGGGAGTGTCGACGTCGGTCTGGTCGAACTGAGCGGTGTAGACGGCCTCGACCCGATTCGGGTCATCCGGCGACATCCTCTTGGATTCGCAGTGCTTGAGTACCACGGCGAGACCGATCCGCTGCCATTCGTAACGGACATGTGTAGATCTACACTTTTGCAAGGGACATTCGTAATCGTGCGCAACCACATGACCGGCGAAATCGAGCGAATAATCCGACCGGAGTGTTCCCGCATCCGGATCGACCCGGATGTGTCGGTAAACCGTAGGGCTAATTCGGGTCAGTGCATGCGTAGAGTTGGGTTGAGACCCTGGCGAATTGAGTCCAATCATCTCGGTCCAGAAACGCCCTTCACCGCGAAGAGGAGGACAGCACCGATCCCAGAGGGTCGTGGGGAACAGGTCGAACAGGAAAAAGGAACTCAAAGCCTGGTTGCGGCCCTTGAATTCATAGAGGTGCAGTGAATTGGACTTCGCATGGTAAGAATAAAGTTTGTTCGCCGACAGCAGCATGAACTCGACCGGCGCCTCATCAATGTCTTGAGGGTAGGTTCCGCGCCCCGTGGCCAAGCTGTCGGGGTCGCTCAAACGATAAGTCCAAAGGCCATCGTCACCTTTCCAGGAAAAAGTGCCTTTCACCCGAGTGGGGCGACTTCCGAGGACGGTCCGGGAAACATCGAAATTGGTCGTGCCCGAGCGGACAAGGGCCGCATTGGTTGCAATAGCATCCTTGACAATCTCAACGATCGCTTGGTCGCTGGCGGTCATGTTCGTGGCCGTTAACAAACCGATCAGCAAAACAATCATCAGATTCGCCTCGCCTATGACAATTCGGGCCGATTGGGACGCTGATTTTTCCAGTGGTGGCGGGAGGCTTGGTCGACGAGATGACTATGCCACCACACTACTTGACCGTTTTACAGGCGATCCCGGAAATCCCCGGGATCGCCAGGTGCAAGAAGCTTTACGACATCACTGCGGGGAGGTCTCGGCAACCATTTTGTAACACATTCCAACATGTCATGGAAGCCCAAGTGTGGTACTACAACTAGAGGGCGACCTAATCGTGCTCACGACAGTATCGAGTGGAAAGCAAGCGTCCATGCTAGGATCGTAATCGCAGAAATATTCCACCGCGCAATCGGCGTTGGGTCCTTCGGAGCAGTTCACCTCGACCGTCGCCGGCTGATTGCAAGCCGTGTCGTTGGTACCGGCCGATTGGTACACCCCCGCCGCTCCTCGGCATGAAGCAGGCATCCCATTATAGCTCGAGCACTGAATAAGGCCCTTGCACAGGGGGTTGACTCCGCAATCTCTGCCGCTGATCCCACCCCCTCCCCCCGTGCCGCCCCCTCCCCCCGTGCCGCCACTCCCGCCGAAGAGGCGGCTGCTTTCCTCGGCGAGCAGCGTTCGCTCCGAACCGCTCGACAGCCGGACGCTCGCGAATGCCAAGGTCGCGATGACGACCGCGAACGCCATCAAACTCAGCCGCTTGATCTGTCTCGAAAGCATGGTTGCCTCCTTGAAAGGTGATGTGAAGGAAAGGTGAGTCGTCGAACACGGATTTGGCTCGATGACAGACTTAGATTTACCGATATCGGCGGAAGCTGTCAAAAGAAAACCGAGGCAGTTTGCGCGAATATTCTTAATTAATCGGTATGTTTGGGGTTGTGGAAACCTAATACTTCGATAAAACTCGACGGGGAGCAAGACGAATACGCGATCTTGAAAAAGTTGCCTTCGTCGATCGCCTGAAAATCGCGAGCGGCTGCTCTTCAAAGCCCGTCGGCGCTCCGGCCTCGGGGCTTCTGGATGTCGGTGAGGAACTTGCCCCGGCGGAAGATCGAGACGGTCCCGGTGGATTGCGAGACGCGCGAGGGAGAGATTCGGCCTCCCACCGATTGCGCGACTTCTTCTCAATAAGCGTCGGCGGAGATGACCTCGGAGCCGGCGCGGGTTCCGAGGGCCTGGAGGACGAGGCTGGAGGGGGAATAGAGGGTCGAGCCGTCGGGCTTGGTGCCCGAGTTTCGGAGGACGCTCTTGAGGAAGTGGACCGAGCCGTCGGCGAAGACGACGTTGGCGCCGCCGGGGTGTCGGCTCGAATAGTCGTCGATCCCGCCGTCGGGGTCGGTGTCGGTGTTGAGGACGTTGCAGTGGGCCTGCACCAGGCTGGCGGCGGGGTAGAACAGGGCGCCGGTCGTCGGGCAGGGGTTGGCCGGGCCTCGGCGGATCACGCCGAGCGTCGCGACCCCGGCCCAGGGGCCGCTGGTAATCGACCAGGCCCGCTCGCCGACGGCGATGGTCTGGCTCGTGCCGTCGGTGATGTCGGCGATCCTGATCCCGCTGTTCCGAAACAAGATGCCGTTGCCCAGTCCGTCGTTGTTCAGCCCGGTGGTCGAGTCCGCCCGGTCGTCGCCGACGCACGCGGCATAGCTCGTCGGACCCATGCTCGCCAGCGTGTTCCCCGAACCGTCCATGACCGGGAACGGCCCGCCCGGGATCGGGTCGGAGGGGCAAAGGTACATGGTCAAGATGGTCCGGCCGACCGTCGAGTTTCGGGGGTCTTCGACTGGGGAGCTGAAGTTGACGGCGGCAAAGATCGCCCCTTGTTCGAGTTGCGGGAGGATCAAGGTCCCCCAGCCCCAGCCCGGGGCCGTGTCGGTCGCGCCGTTCTTGAAGGGGGATCGAGCGGCATAGCTCATCGGGAAGGTCCCGACGGCGTCGTGGTAATTCTGGAGGGCCAGCCCGATTTGCTTGAGGTTGTTGAGGCACTGCGCCCGACGCGCCGCTTCTCGGGCCGCTTGGACGGCGGGAAGCAACAAAGCGATCAGGACCGCGATGATGCCGATGACGACCAGGAGTTCGATCAGGGTGAAGCCTCGACGTCGCGGCATGGCTCGGGTCCTTGAAAGGAGATCAAATCAAAGTCCGTCGGCGCTCCGGCCTCGGGGCTTCTGGATGTCGGTGAGGAGCTTGCCTCGGCGGAAGATCGAGACGGTCCCGGTGGATTGCGAGACGCACAGGGACAGGGCCTCGGTGGTGAGGGTGACGGCGGCGGCGGCCTCGTGGCGGGTTCCCAGCCCTTGGGGGAGCGGTTCTTCGAGCTTGGCGACGGGGGCGAGGTAGCGGCCCGCGCTCAGGACGACGCCATCCCCCCGGACGATGAACGCGCCGTCGATGGCGGAGAACTCCTTGATCGTTTCTTCGAGGCGGAGGTCGAGGATGTTCCGCTCCTCCTCGGGGTAGCCTCGGAACGGGTTGATCACCAGTTGCCGGCTCTGGGCGAGCACGGCGTCGCTGTCGCCCAGGACGAACAAGGTGCCGACGGGTCGGCCTTCTCGCCCTTCAAGACCAAGTTCGCTGGATAATGTGAGCAAGCGATGGAACACGGCGGGCTCGACGTGCGCGGGCAGGGGTTCGGCGGTGGCCCCGCCGAACATCTCGATCTCTTGGCCGAGGTCGAGGACGATCACGGTGTCGATCGTGCCCGAGTCGTCCAGGCCGGTGACGCAGACGATCCGGTCCCCCTGGGCGATCAACCCCTCGGCGGCGGCGACGAGGGTGGCGACCTTGACCTGGCCGACCCGGGTCATCGACACGTCGGGGATTCGGACCACCTGGCAAAGGTCTTCCCAGCCGTCGGGGACCCGGAACGTCGGGCGTCGGGTCACGACGATCATCCGGAAGTCGACCCCTTGGAGCAAGCCGTCGAGGTCGTGCTCCTCCTCGATCACGTCGGCCGAGAGCAGGACCGCGCGGGCGCCCACCTCGCGGGCGATCGCGTGGGCGTGGCGGACCAGGCTCCGGGTGAGGATCTTCACGGGGGTCGCCTCGCTCGCTGGTTTCGTCGGTCGGTGGTTCGAGGCAATCTTGAACATTGCAGAATCGCAAATCGCAAAGTATTAATCTGTCAGAATTTCCTTTGCGATCTGCGATCTCTCCCCGATTGGTATCGGAAAAGTTCAGCGGGCGACGGGGGTGAACTCGATGGCGATCCCGAGGATTCCCAGGTCGTCGAGTTCTTCGGGGTCGCCGAGCTTGCCGCCTTGCTTGATCCGGATCGAATTCGACCCGGCGTGGAGCAGGCCGGGGGGGATGTTCAGGCGAATCCGCTCGGGGGCCTCGTTCTTGGTGGTGATGTGCCGGTTCAGGTAGTCGACCACCTGGCCGTTGACCTCGACGGTCGTCCGAAGCTGCCCCTTGTGGACGAGGTCGGAGAAGACCGGGATGCCGGTCGCCTCGCCGACCACCTGGACGACGTCGAGGACGACGCTCGCCGCCGAGGTCGAGGGGTCGGGCAGCTTGTCGAGCGTGAAGCTTTGCGTCAAGGTCCCGCCTTCGGGGAGCGGAGGATCGAGCCGGGGGGCGTCGACCGAGATGTTGTTCCCCAGGTGGTGCGCGAACGGGTCGAGGACGATCCGGACCCCCCGGCCGACCACCTTGACCCGCCTGAGCCGGTCGCGGGGGATCGTCAGGCCGCCCGAGTAGGGGGTGGCCACCGTCATCGAGGCGTCGGTCAGGGCGAGGAGGGCGCCTTCGACCTGGTCGAGGTCGCGGGGTTCGGTCCCGGGGCCGGGGCGCCACTCGACCCGGACGAGCAGGCCGTCGATCGGTCGAGCCGGCGTGGGGTCGCGGCGGAACTGGATCGACGCCACCTCGGTCCAGGCCAGGGGGACTTCCCGGCCGTCGACCTCGAGGCGGACGGAGTCGGCGTCGGCCGAGCGGAACTTGCCGAAGACCTGGTCGCCGTCGATCAGGCGGACGTCGTCGAGCCGGGGGGCGGCCTCCAGGCCCCCCACCGGCTCGGCCAGCCTGACCAGCCGGAAGTCGTCGAAGCCGACGACCATCTCGGAGTTCGCGGGCGGCTCGGGGCCGTTGACCGTCGTCCGGTGCGCGAGCCGGACCTCGACGAGCGGCCCGCCCGGGCCTCGGCCGTGCGCCAGCTCGTTGCCGTCGACGGCCAGCTCGGTTTCCGGGCCGAACCGGACGGCGAGCCGGTGCCAGCCGGGCTTCCGGGCCAACCGCTGGACCGCCAGGGCCGACCCGCCCGACGACTGGACCCCCAGGCTCTCTTCGCCGGCGTCGAGGACAACCCGGACCGTTTCCGGCCCCTCGCCCCCTCGGAACAAGAGGTCGACGAACCACTGGTGCCCGAAGGCCACGCCCCCGGGGTCGTGGAAGGCGACTTCGAGCCGCCCCGAGGCGACGGGTTCGGCCAACGAGTAGGTCACCGCCGCCCCCTTGGCGGGCAAGGCCAGGGCCTTGGCCCCTTCGAGGTGGGGGTTGGCCACCAATTCCGGCTCGCCGATCGTCGCCCAGCGGTCGAGGTCCAAGGTTTCCCAGCCGTCCCGGACGACCAACGCTTCGCCGGGGCGCTGGGCCAGGGCCGAGGCCCCGGCCCGGACGATCTCGACCTTCGACCCGCCCGGCCCGTCTTCGAGCCGGATCGAAGCTCCCTCGGCGCGGCCCAATCGCCCCGAGATCCGCTGGTCCAAACCCAGCTCGACCCGGATCGGCGGGAACCCCGAAGGGTCGCCCGGGGGGCCTTCAAAAGTGACCACGCCCGCCGCCTCGAGTGGGGTACTCGCCCCTCCGGCCGTCGGCTCGAACCGTAATCCCAGGTGAGGGTCGCCCACCAGTCGGCCCAAGGTCGTACCGCCATCCGCCCGGGCGATCGACTCGGTCCGGGTCGGACCCGCCGGGCCGTCCGCCCCGATCCCGAAAGCGAGCGGGAGCACCCCCCACCACCACGACCGGGTTCGCTGCGCCGTCGCCGAAGATCGTCGAACGTGGTGGATCATGACTTCCCAGTCTAAGTCACCGCCACGCCGACGATCAAGCGAATCTCCTCGAACACCCGGATCGCCCTGTTCAGTCGGTCAACTCGAAGTTGATGGTGTTCGACTGGGCTTTGACCTCTTTTTCGAGGTCTGAGGTTTCCGCAAGTTGATATTTCCCGGGCAAGGCTCCTTTGGCGAGTTTGGCGGCCTTGGCTTGAATTTCTTGAGGGATGGCGTTGTAAGTCACGCCTAGTTTTTTGGCTTGGGCGTCGGCGTCGGCTTGCACCTTCTTGAGATCCATCTGGCGGTCGTCCACGGTCACCTTGTAGGTTCCGGGAAGGGCTCCGTCTCCGGGGTTAAGGGTGGTCAGCGAATAGTAACCATCAAGAATCGCTCCCGAGGCTGCTCGACCATCGAGTGCGGTGGGGGAAAAGTTGATGTTCCCTTTTTTGACGGGTTCCCCTTTGTAGGTCACTTTTCCCGAAACGGCGTAGCGCTTGCCAATTCCATCGTCGCCGCATCCCTGTCCGATCAAGGCGGGAAAACAAAGCAGGGCGGTCCAGACGATCTTGATGGAGAGTGGTTGAGCGGTCATGAGATGGGCCCTTCGACGCCCGACGTAGCCCCCTTCGTCGTTCTTGAAAACGTGGGGGTGCCGGGATTGTTGGTTGGGAACTGGAACAACACAAGACAGTCAAGTCGAAAGCGGGGAAGAACGGAACCCGACCGAATCGTCGGTATGGTTCCGGTCCTCACCCGCTTTCAGGCGATCAAGCAACCAGTCGATCAGTATGCGTCGGCGCTGGTGACTTCGCCGCCGTTGCGGCTGCCGAGGGCGGCGTAGGTGTACCGGTTGATCGAGTTCTTGAGGAACTTGACCGAACCATCGGCGAAGAGGAAATTGGCACCGCCGGGGTGGCGGCTCTTGAACCCTCGCGCCGCGTAGCTAGTCCGACAATTCCAATCCACCGATCCAAAGGGGCCGCCATCGGTGCACGTAGTTCCCGGTTTGTTGGTTTTCCAGTTGATCGGGATGGTCACGCCCGACGCGGTGCCGGTGAAGCCCCACATCTCGTTGTTCGAGTCTTCGAGCGGCAACGATTCGCCGACGCAGATCGTGTTGCTGGTGCCGTCGGTCACCGAGGCCATGCTCGCGGTCTGGCCGTCGCGATAATCGGCGAATCCCCGCATCGAACCGCCGTTGTTCATGGTGCCCCAGAATCCGTTGAAGCCGATTTGATTGACGCCCAAAGGGAGCGTGGCCCCGACGGGGGTTTCCCAGGGGCTGTTTGCGGAGAGAATGGTATTGATGGCGAAATTATCGCCGAAGCTCATCATGTAGTTGGTGACCGGCACATACATGCGGTTCGTGTCGGGGGGAGTGATCACCGAGGTCGACCCCGTGGCACCATTACTCGTGTAAGGGGCATAGCCGCTCGGAGACTGGCCCTGTCCGTCCGACGGGCAAAGGTAGACGTTCATCGTCGTGTACCAGATCGTGATCATCGCCGGACCGGGCGTTTCATTGAGCTGGAGGCTGAAGTTGATCGAGTTGAATTGCGGCCCCAACTCCATCTGCGGCAAGATCGCCGCCCGCCAGGAGAAGCCGTTCCCCGTGAACGCCCACCCGCCTTTGACCGCCGAGGGGGGGAAAAGTTCGTTGGAGCTGATGTAGTTGTGCACGCCCAAGCCGATTTGCTTGAGGTTATTAATGCACTGCGTCCGCCTGGCCGCTTCTCGGGCCGCTTGGACGGCGGGGAGCAGCAGGGCGATCAAGACGGCGATGATCGCGATGACCACCAGCAACTCGATCAAGGTGAAGGCGGATCGGATCGGACGACGACGGATCTTCGACATGTCGAGGAGACTCCTGGTTAGGACGGCTAAGACTTGCGAAAAAGGCGGGACGCAGGCAAACCGAAGCGAGAATTGGGGCCGAACACGCCCCGAGGATGACGGGTCGCTTTTCCTGGGAACCCAACCCACCCGATCTGACCTGAAGGCGGATAACCAGGACCGGGGCGGACGGACAAGGTCCCGAAACTTGGATCGCCCGGTACCGAGGGGAGGGGATCAAAGATCATCGGGTTTCGAACGTGGACCCCGCCACTCGACATGGGCGGGTCAACGCTTTTCGACCAAGCTCGTCCGGACCAAAACCAGTCAACCGACGGATGGGAATCAAAACGAGGGATGCGCCGAGGGCGGATAGGGGAGTCGCCCGAGGTGGTGCGAAGAGATTCGCATCCCTACGCGACATTCAACTCGGTCGGAGAGGGGCGGTCAAGAAAAATCGGCGAATAACGTGAACTTCGACGAAATAATCGAGAGGGATGCGCTGTGACAACAGTAACAACACTTGGTTCTTGAGGGCTTGGTTGCGGTCATTCAAAAGATATGACAAGGAGCAGAGGTCTGATTTTTCCGATGAGATCGGTCGGGCGGTCGGATCGTTCTCGGCGGGGAGGACCGAACCTCCGATCCGCTTCGAACCGAAAAAGGCCCGGACCTCTTCGTCGAGGGTCCGGGCCGGGGCTGATCGACGGTCGGGGGCGACCGACGATCAGGGTTGCGGGAACGTGGCGGCCGGGCCGCCGCACCGTCGGAGGTGGTCCTTGTCGAAGAAGACGACCTCGACGCGGGCTTTGTTGTGGTTGAAGGGGATCGGGTAGTCGGCCCAGTACGACTCGTCGAAGTAGACCGAGCACTTGTAGTGGCAGTGGATGAGCTGGCAGGGGCCGGCCAGCGGGTAGACCTTGCAGGGGTCGACCTTCTCGCCGATCTTCTCGATCAAGATCCGGACGTTGTTCCGCTGGGTCTCGTAGAACACCGGCGAGCCGTTCTTGAACTTGGGGACCTTCTCCCAGACCTCGGCCTCGCTGGGCGGGTCGAGGCAGCTCGCCGGGGCGAATTCGCCGGGGATCGGGTCGAGGATCGGGACCTTGATGTCGTCCTCTCGCTTCATGTCGGCCTCGATCCGCTGCTGCTGCGACGGCAAGATCGGGAAGGCGAACGACCAGCCGGTGACGTGGAGCGGAGAGATGGCCCGGAACACGTAGTCGAGTCCGCAGCCGGCGAAGCCCGTGGAGAAGACGACCATCAAGGAACCGGTCAACAAGCCGCGAAACCATCGCGGGGTGATCGGGCGTTGATGCCGCGTGGATCGGGACATGAGAAGTTCCCCTCCTTGGGATATAGCGAGAGTGGGCCGGAGGAGATCCACCCCCCCAGCGTCGGCGCCGAGATCGTCGCGAAAGTCAGTCGCATTGGGGTCGATGTCGGTCGGCGTCGTCCCCAACCTTTCGAGGTCTCGGTCAAGTGCTCTTCTTATCGAACCAGGCGCGGCCCCGATGTGAGGAATTATCCGAATTCCCGGGACGATTCCCCTTGCGGGCGTCCCAGCTTCGCAACTCAACGGGCGAGATCCCCACCACAGGTCACTTTTTCAGCCACGGATGGAACACGGATCGGACTTTTTTCCCTATTTCCCATCCGTGTTCCATCCATGGGCCCATTCGAAACGACCCGAGGGCCGTCCAGGATTGCTCCTGGACGACCCTCGTGATCAGGTCAGGCGGATCCGACCGAGTCCCGCCGATCGCTCGATCAATAAGCGAACAGGCCGAACGGGTAGGGGGTGAAGAACGGACGGGTGTAGTTCTTCTTGAAGTCGAGCCACCAGATCCCGTCGTCCCAGCGGAGGGTGACGGCTCGCCAGTCTTGGGGGACTTCCGGGTAGGGGTAGAACGGGCCGATGTTCGGCCAGGCCTGCCAGGGATAGGCGGTGGGGTAGCCGACGGCCGAGAAGTTCCCGGTCGGGGCGTAGCTGGGCCAGGCGTAGTTGGGCGGGTTCAGGTTCCCCGAGCCGACGCCGGGGCCGGCGGGGCCTTCGGGGACCGGGCTCCCGTCGGGGGCCATCATGGTCGGCTGCGAGGTGATCGCTCCGCCTTCCATCGGGGCCGACTCGGTCATCTCGGCGTTGCCGCCGCGATGACCGAAGTGGCCGTTCATCGCCGTCTGGTACTGGACCGGGCGGACCCGGGCGTCCTTGACGACGATCTGATCGACCACGCTCGAAACGCCCGCGACCTTGATCACCTGGGCGACGGCGTCCCGCTTCTGCGAAGCGTTCGACACCGAGCCGGTCAGGGTGACGACGCCGCGATTCGTCTCAATCTCGATCCGGTAGGCCGACAGCGTCGGGCTCGACTTGAGGGTCGAAGCGACGGCGTTGGCGGTGGCCTGGTTCGAGCCGACCACGAGGGCCGGAGCTTGCGCCGAGGCGGCCGAGGTGCCGAGGGCGAGCAAGCCGAACGCGGTCGAAATCCGTTTCAGACCAAGCAGCATAGCTTCATCCTTATCCCGCCGAAACCGACTCGTTCGCGATCGAAACGACAAGCGGGAAGCGTCGTTCCTTCAGTCGGGGAATTGCCAGATCACAAGTCGGACGCCACCCGAAGTCCGGGAGCGAACGGTCATGAACCACCTTCGAGGATGTTGAGCGATGGCGGGCGAGTCGGGGTGGGTCGGTACCGTCCTTGGCGGGCCGATTCGGTCGAAGCATCCCCCACGTTGGCGATCGCGTCAAATGGCGGGGCCAAAAAAAAACGGGACCCGAAGGCCCCGATTTGGCAAGATGAATAACCAACGTGGTTTAGGGAGTGAAAATAATTTAGCGAACTACGGCTCGGTCGCCGCTGATCCGGATCGAGGAGGGTGCGGTCGAAGGGTTGGAACCGCTTCCCATGATCATCCCGATCAGGAGGAAAGTCATGGTCCCGCCGGCGAAGAGGGCGAACTCCGAATCGTGGCGGCCGCAGAGCGCCCCGAAGACGCCGAGGCCGACCAAGGCGACCACGAACCCGACCCGGCCGCGATCCGCCCAACGGGTCGCGGGCACTAAACGGGTGAGGCAGAGCGTCGCCACCCCGAACACTTGAAACATCATCACCGCGACTTCCAAGACACCGTCGATGCGAACGTTGGACCAGGCCATAGCAGGCTCCTTCCTTGGAAGCTGTATGGGGTGTCGATCGAGAGTTTTGACGTCGTTGTCAAAAGTCGCCGAGGCGGAGCGAACAGGTTGCAGTTCCCGGGCCAAAGCGTCGGGTAGACCGAATTGGTGTCGAAATCCGACCGATCAAGCCGACAACTTGAGGAAAAACCGGAAGTTTTTCGATTTTCCCCCAAGTCCGTCTCGGCAAAATTTGCAAGGTCGCGTCATTCCTACAAGGGCGAAGCAAATCCCGCCGGTCGGGATCACCGGCGGCCAAACGGGCGGCGGTAGGTCCCGATCGGTTTGAAGTCGATCGTGCCGCCGAAGTCCATCACCTTCCAGCCTTCTTTTTCGCGGCGGACGTGGACGGTCCGTTGGAGTCTGTCGCGGTTCTCCATCTTGTTGATTAGGACGCCGATCTGCCCGGTGCTTTTGGCCGGGAGGATGCCGGAAACCTGGAACCCCTCCAGCGCCTTGGCCATGTCGTCGAGCTCTTCGTCGGAGATGCTCTGGTCGAGGATCGCGGCGAAGATCTTCTGGTGCTTTTCCACCGACTCGGTCGCCGCCCGCTTGGCGGTGGCCTGCGAGAGCCGGTCCTTGTTCTTGGCCTTCAAGGCTTTCAAGAACGCCTCGACCGCCGTGGCGGGGTTGCGGAACGCTCCGGGACCCGGGTCGGCGTCATTGGCCGCCGTCCCCCCTTGCGAGCCAAACTGGCCCCGACCACCGCCCGGCATCATCGCCCCTTTGGGGTTCATCGCGGTTTCACCACCTCCGGGCGCGGTGCGGTCGGCCACCGCCGGGGACATCGCGGCTTCCCGGGCGCGGTTCCGGGCGTTGCCGCCGCCGGGGGCCGGTTCGCCCGGACCCGCCGCCGGGGCCGGGGCCGGGGCCGCTCCTCCCGGGGCCGGGGTCGGGGCCGCGGCGTCTCCGGCGGTTGCCGTCGGCGTGCTCGGGGTATTGCCGGCCACCCGGAGCATTTCCTCGGTCCCCGAACTGTCGGCCTTGGGCGTGGCGGCGGCTGTTTCGGTCGGAGACGGGGTCGCGGCGGCGGGACTCGGCTCGGGGTTGGTGGACGCGGTCGCCGCTTCGGGCTTCGGCTCGCTCGGGGCCGCCGCCACGACCGGGGCCGCCGCGGGTGCGGGTGTTGGTGTTGGTGTTGGTGTTGGTGCCGGGGTGGCCTCGGGGGTCGGTTCCGGGGCCGATTCGTTGGCTCCGCTTCGGTCGACGACCTTGGCCGTCGGCTCGGCGGCGGCCATCGAGTCCGATGCCGGGTCGGGCACGTCGGACCCGCCGCAACCCGCCGCAACCAGGCACGACCCGGCCATCGCCAGGCAACCCAACCAAAGTCTCGTCGGTGTCATGGGCGGTTTCCCTCGATGAATCGGATTGGTGGAGTGCCCGGGATGGACAGGATTGGGTTCGAAAAGCTCGGATTGAATCGCTTCGCGAAGGGTCCGAGGTCGAACCGGGTCCGACGCCTCGCGGACCCTTCGCGGGATCGTCTCCATTATGGCGGCGAACCGCCCGAGGCGAAAGAGGCGGCCACGTCGAAGGCATCAAACCGAGACACCTGTCAAGCCGATCCGGGTTGCCGACCGGAGCGGCACCACCCTTGCCGCCAGGGACGCCGGCGCTCTATCATGGCGCCTCGGCCCGGGTCATGGATGTTCGGATTAGTTTGGGTCTGTTTTTGGCTTGATGGGAGTGGTCCTCGATGTCCGCACAGAAGACGGTCCTGCTCGTCGACGACGACGTCGACATCATCGAATCGATGCGCACCGTTCTGGAAGCCAAAGGCTATCGCGTGATGGTCGCCCGCGACGGCAACGCCGGCCTGACGGTGGCCGAGCGCGAGGGCCCCGACCTGATCGTCCTCGACATGATGATGCCCAAGAAGAGCGGCTTCCTGGTCCTCGAAAAGCTCAAAGGCCGGCCCGGCGGGCTGATCCCCACCATCATGATCACCGGCAACGAGGGGAGCCGTCACCGGGCCTACGCCGAGATGCTCGGGGTCCGCGACTACATCCGCAAGCCGTTCGCGATGGAGAAGCTGGTCCGCGCCGTCGAGCAGATCCTCGAATCGTCCCCCTCCCCCAAGTCCGATCCGGCTTGAAACAAGTTCGACCGCCCGACGGCCGCCCCCGCGGCTGGTGATTCGAAGTCGGTTATTTCGGGTTGAACCGTCGAAAACTTGGAATCGAACAATGTGGCCGCTGGATTTAAAATTTTCGATCTGGTAGGGTTGTCCATCGACTCATCGTTGAAATCGAGATTTATACATTTTAATTCCAGAAGAGGAATAAAATGGCAAGTTTTTCCCAGGCGGCACAAAAAGGGACGAATGCGCTCTTGCGTCGTTTCCGGAAGAGGGTCCAACTCTTCTTGGAACATGATACGATATGGTACCATCGCGATCATGGATTCGAGTTTCGCGGAGAACAACATCTCTACTTCGTCCACCAACATAATTGCGGGTGGCCCCCAGGTCGGATGACGGAGCGATGCGTCGAAATGGCGCTGGCGGATCGGTGGTTGAACGATCCGAAACGGACCAATGTGATCGAGATCGGCGCCGTGACGCCCTATTACTGGCCGAAGCGGGTGGAATCGGTCGTCGATCCGGGGGACGATCATCCTCTGGTCACGTCGAAGACTTCGATGATGGACCTCGACCTGGTCGGTCGGCATGTCCTGGCCATCTCGACCCTCGAACATGTCGGCAGCGGCGAGTATGGGCAGCCGCCGCAACCCGACGAGGTCATGTCGGCGTTTCGCAAGCTGTTTCGAGAAGCGGAAGCGTTCCTCGTCACCGTCCCGCTGGGATACAACCCGACGCTCGACCGACAGATGAGACAACCCGATTGGATTCCGGGCGATGTTTCGCTGAATTTCCTGGTCAGGTCGCCGGAAGGGGGGAACCAATGGCATCAAACGGATCGACCCTCGGAGGTCGAATCCCGCTATGGACCGCTCGGCGTTGATGGCAGCCGAGCCTCGTGGGCCAATGCCGTCGCCGTGTTCCAGCGCGAGGCGTGAGCCTCGCGCCGAGGCTTGACGAAGGGCCGCGACACGGGGCCAGCCCAGGATCAAGGATGGGCGACGGCCGGTTTCGGGAAGCGGCCGGATTCGAGGTGGTCGCGAGCCCGGTCGAGGATGATTTCGAGTTGTCGGCCCGGGTCTTGCCCCAAGAGCTTCGCGAAGGCGTTGCCCACCGAGCCCAGAGGAGGTCCGTACGACATTCGGGCCTCCACGAAGGTTCCCGACCCGACCGGCTTGAACATCGCCGCGCCCGCGTAGGGGAGCGTCGACTCCGGCTCGCTCTCCCAGGCGACGAACTGGTCGGGGACCAGCTCGGTGATGGCGTCCCGAACCGGGATGCGCACCCCGGCAGGTCCGACCATCTTCCAGCGGTGCCTAAGCCCCGGCAAGGTCTCCATGTCGCGCACGTTAGGCATGAAGTCCGGGTAGTTGGCATAGTCCGACAAGAGGGCGAACACATCCCCCACCGGCCGGTCGATCGTGATCGACCGCCGGGCCTCGAAGGCATACGGGTCGCCCCCCGATCGGATCAAACGACCTGCCGGTCCCGGCGGTTTCACGTTGAATTTCGGCTGTCGGGTGTTGTCCAGGTTGAGATACAAGGCGACGTCCCTTGGCTTCGGTGGTGTCTGAGCCGGTGATCGACTCTGGATCAGCCCGGTGAGCAAACATCGTTCCTCGCGGGGGCTTAGCTCTTAATTCTAGAGATTGCGGGTGATGAGAAGCTGGCTGTTACGGTGTTGGTTCTCTAAGCCGTGCACCCGGCGTGCTTCGTGAAGGTCGGGAGGTCAACTACCTTTCAACGGCCTGAATTGATACGCAACCTGGTCGAAATAAAGCCCGTTGTAATCCATTTCATGCAGGACTAATTTGTTCAACAAATTCTCAACCCTGAACAGCGACTCGAAAGTTTTTGTTCGTTCCTCAAAGTTCTCGTCCCCGTAAATGAAGAGCAATTCGCCGTGCGACGCAGGATCTCGAAGAGTCTTCCAAGCCTCAAAGTCCTTTTGATCAATACCAAGAAATTTGGTCTGACTCCATTGATTCAATATAAATCGAACATCTATCGAGTTCATCAAACCAAGAAACGAAGTGATTCGTCTGACAAACCTTTCACTCACGACGTCGTTTTTGGTTGCCAACAGTTGCTTGATTTCTTTCTTGACCGCTTCCTCTTCAGCAACTTTTGGAACATGCAGCTTGTTCTTTGATTCCTTCACGAGCTTTTCGACCGCCGTACATACCGCTAATGTTCTTTGCGTGCCAGGGCTGTCAACCGATGCCCAACACATGCGAAGTCGATTCGAAAACAATTTGCCGACTTGGGTATGGAAGAAACTCGAAGCCAATGTCAACGCTTGCTCATAATCTACTTTGGGGCTCCCAGTGTTCCCGAAGGGCGGAGAGAACCTACTGTTAGTCATTCGCACGTCTTTAGTGATCCACCGACATCGCTGATTTTCACTGATAATTTCGTAACCGATCAGCTTGACGTTGCGACCTTCCACGAAACTGACGGCCAATTGAACTGATTCGAGGGCCTCAACCAGTCCGTCTTGGGTAAGATCACCCTCGATGTTGATGGCAACTTCATCGGAGTCGAAACGTCGCAACACCACTGACCCGAATGACGGCTCGAAACTAATCCAGTCACGACGGGTTATGCCACCACCAAAGTGCGGATTGTCGTCTCTGGACACCGAATACCGAGGGAAGAAAATTTTCTCGACGGGTCCGATCAAAGCTCTCAAACACTTCACATCGACTCTTGTGTCTTGACCAAGTTTCAAAATAGGCGTCGTGAACCTCCATTCGGCACGACCCCTGGACAAATTAATATTGGGCATGTCATGAATGTGCCCAATCTCGACGTCCCATCCGTCTCTTGTCTCGGCCTTCAAGATCGAATACTGATCGGGCCGGATGAACTGGCCGGGTTGGAATCTTGTTTGAAACGCGGTCGTCACGTCAATATTTTGTGCGAACGCTTCAACGTTCAATCGGTCATCTTCCCAAACGAGACGACCGAATCCTTCCATCGGTTCCTGTCCCGGGGTAGCGATCGACAAGTTCAGAAGCCATGCTTCGTAATTTTTGCTTCGAAGAATTTCGATCCAATCATCTTTCATGACATTCCTCGAACGCTCTCGGGGCAAATACCAGGACGACTGTTTGAGTGTATCAAGGCGGATGTTTCTCATCAGCCTTGAATTGTTTTGGTTGCAATCCGGCCGGGTCCGGGCGATCATCATCAAAGGATCGTTCGGGGTCCTCTCACCCCTTTCTGTCGGGCGATGCATCCAACAACGGATCTTGGATCAAACAGGGGGCGATGATGACTTCGAACCGGCTTTTGTGCGCGGGCCTGGCCTTGGTTTTGACGGCAATGGGGGCGGACACCCGCGCGGCGGACATGGTCAAGGGCAAGCCCGACTGGAAGTCGGTGGGCTCGCTCGCGTTCGGACCCGACGGTCTGCTTTTCGTCGGCGACACGCAGGGGGCGGCTATCTATGCGGTCGACACCGGCGACAAGGTGATGGACTCGGCGAGCGACTCGATCCAGGTGGCCGCCTTGAACGAGAAGATCGCCGGCCTGCTCGGGGTCGAGGCCCGCGACTTGCTGATCAATGACCTGGCGGTCAACCCCGCCTCGGGCAAGGCTTACCTATCGGTCTCGCGCGGGCGCGGCCCCAATGCCGAGCCGGTTTTGGTCCGGGTCGACCGGTCGGGCAAGCTCGAAATGGTATCGGGCGACAACGTCTCGTTCTCGAAGGCGACCTTGACCAAGGTTCCCGCCTCGGGCTCGAACCCGGGCGCCGGGAACCGGCCTTCGCCCCGGAGCCAGGCGATCACCGACCTTGCCTATGTCGATGGCCGGGTCTACGTCGCCGGGCTGTCGAACGAGGAGTTCTCGTCTCGGCTGGTGTCGATCCCGTTCCCGTTCGCCGAGGTCGACGGCGGGACCAGCGTCGAGATCTTCCACGGGGCGCACGGCCGGATGGAAACCCGGTCGCCGGTCCGAACCTTCGCCGCGTACAAGATCAACGGCGAGCCTTACCTGATGGCCGCCTACACCTGCACCCCGCTGGTCAAGCTCCCGATCGCCGGTTTGAAGCCGGGCGCCCACTTCAAGGGGACGACCGTCGCCGAGCTTGGCAACCGCAATAATCCGCTCGACATGGTGGTCTACCAGAAGGACGGCAAGGACTTCATCCTCCTGGCCAACAGCAGCCGAGGCGTCATGAAGATCAGCACCGAAGGCGTCGCCGACGCCCCGTCGATCGCCGACCGCGTGACCGACACCGCCGGCCTGCCCTACCAGAAGGTGACCGCGATGCAAGGCGTCGTCCAACTCGACGGCCTCGACAAGACCCACGCCCTGATCTTGGTCCAGAAGCCGTCCGGCTCGATGGACCTCGAAACCGTGCCGCTCCCGTGATCGCTCTCCCGCGACAGGGATGGTTGACCGGATTGGTCCTCGCGCTCGGGGTCGGCACGCCGCCGGCCTCGAACGCCCAGACGCCCGATCCGGCCCCACCACCGTCGATCGTCTGGGACTCGGCGACGAAGCCGGGCGCGACGGCCGCCGTCCGCGTCCTGGACGTACCGGCGACGATTGACGCGATGAAAGCCGCCGCCGAGGCCGACCCGAGGTGGGCGGCCATCTTCGCGGTCCACGTCGCCAACGCCGATGGCTCGGTGCCCGCCGACCGCCCCGCGGTCCTCGGGTCGTACCGGGTGGTCGAAGGCAAAACATTGCGGTTCACGCCCCGATTTCCGCTCGACGCGGCCCGGAGCTACCGGGCGACGTTCGACCCCGACGGCCCGACGGGGCAAGCCCCACCGCTCGTTGTCCTCCGACCGGCCTTGAGCCGGCCCCCGACGGCCCGGACCGTCGTCGATCGGATCGAGCCGACCGCCGACCGCTTGCCGGAAAACCTGCTCAAGTTCTACGTCTACTTCAACGGCGCGATGGGTCGAGGCGAAGCGTACAGCCACCTCGAACTGGTCGACGGCGAAGGGAAGGCCCTCGACCATCCGTTCCTCGAACTTGGCGAGGAGTTGTGGGACCCGACCAACACGAGGTTGACGGTGTTGCTCGACCCGGGCCGGATCAAGCGGGGATTGCGGCCTCGCAAGGAACTCGGGCCGATCTTCGAAGCGGGCCGGTCGTACACTTTGAAGGTCGACCCCGCCTGGCGAGATGCGAATGGGCAACCCTTGGCCGGACCCGCGTCGAAGACCTTTCGGGCCGGACCCGCCGACGAACTCTCCCCGAACCCCAGGATCTGGAAGATTGTCCCGCCGAAAGCATCCACCACCGAACCACTCCTGATCCGATTCGGCGACATGCTCGACCGCGCCACCGTCGCCAGCGGCTTGACCCTGGTCGATCCCCGAGGCGTTGAGGTGCCCGGGACCGCTGAGGCCAGCCTCGACGGCGCGAGCTGGCGATTCACGCCCGACCGCCCCTGGGTTGGCGGGACCTACGACCTGATCGTCAACACCGACCTCGAAGACCTCTGCGGAAACAGCGTCCGCCGCCCGTTCGAGGTCGACGTCCAACGCAACGTCCCGGTCGTCCCCGAGGCGTCAACCATCCGGGTGCCGGTCGCGATTCCCCCCGGACCTTGAGGGTTATTTGTCGGTGGCATTGACCTTGGCGTTGACTTCGGCCTGGACCTCGACGGGTTCCTCGACGTGGCCGGTGGTCTTGTCCTTGTGATGTTGAGAGGTCGCATGCGAGGTGGGGACTTCGTGCGACTCGTCCTTGACCGTCGGCGTCTTCTTGCCGGGCTGGGGGGCGACGGCGGCGTTTTCGGGGGCGACCGGCTCGTGGTGGTGCTTCTTTTCTTCCTGAACCTTTTTGTCGTGCGCGATGTTTCTCGGGTCGGCCATGATCGTCTCGGTTCCAGTGGGATGGGGCGGAAGCGGCGCTTGGGTCGCAGGGAGGTTATCGGAGGGCGTTGGGTGCAGGTCTTGTGCCGCCTCGGGGCCATCGGGGGATAATAGCGCCAACGTGGCCCAGCCGGTGGTGGAGAGGCGCTGGGCGTAGCTCTCGCCACCCGAGGGGCGGGTGGTCTCGGCCCAACTGCCGTCGGGTCGCTGGTTGTCGACCAGGAACCCCCGAGCTTTGCGGACCCGATCCGCCACGCCGGGTCGGTCGCGATGCCGGGTCAACGCGAGGACCCCGAGCGCCGTGTCGAAGACTTCGGGCGGGGCGCTGGCGAACGGCCCCCAGCCGCCGTCGCCCGCTTGGGCTTGGCGGAACCAGGCCAAAGCCGCCTCGACCCGATCCCCCTTCGCGGCCGAGAGCAAAACAACCGCCGCGCCCGGGGCGTTCACCGGCTCGACCCGCCCGAGCCAACCATTCGCCCAGTCGATCGCCGGGGCGAACTCCTCCGGGTCGGCCCTCCGCAACGCTTCGGAAGCCAGCCAGGTGGCCAGCGGTCGCCCATACGTCGCGGGCGAGCCGACCGGGTTGGCCTCGTCGACCCGCCACGACCCATCGGTATCTTGATCCTGGATCAACCGCCGCCCCGCCGCGATCAAAGGCGCTCGCGAAGCCTCGACTCGCTTCGCCTCCCAGGCCGAGGCCAGCCCCGAGGCGAACGCCACCCGGGCCAACACCTTGTCACTGAACGGGCCGTCGCCGCCGTTGCGGTCCCACCGCTCGGGGTGGCCCAGCCAGGCGTCGGTGTCCTCGGTCGCCGCCTTGGGGACGGTTCGCCCCAAGCGGACCGCCTCGTAGAGCGCCCGGGCGGCATCACCGTTGTTGTGGCACGAATAGCACTTGTGCTCGCGCGACCAGGCGGGAACCTCGCCGGCCAGGTAGGCGAGGGCCTTGTCGGTTGGTTCGTCCGCCCGGGCCGAGGCTAACACGGCGATCATGGCGAAACCGATTCTCAAGACCGCTCGATCGATTCGGGTCATCGACGCTCTCTTATCTTAATCGATGGGCAGGTTGGACTCGATCACAGATAAACCCGTCGGTTGTAGATATACCACTCCAGGCAAACGACGCCGAGGGCCAGGCAAGCCAACGGTTTCCACCAGTCGTGCGGGGCCTGGACGGTCCGACGGGACCCGGTGACGGGGTTGTAGCCGATCTTGATCTTGTAGGCGTCGGCCTTGTCGGGCGGCGTCCCTTCGGGGACCAAGCCTCGGGGGGCGAGGTCGCTTTCCCGGGGGTCGAACTCGTTGACGGCGAACGCCCGGGTGGCCTTGGGCTCCCAGTTGGCCCGGTAGATCCCGGTGGTGTTGGCGGCGGCGTAGTTGTAGGCCCCTTGCGGCGACCGGGCCAGGGGGGACGAGGCTTTGCCGTCGGGCGCGGTGATCGTCAGCGAAGTCGGTGCCCCCTCGACCCGGAGCGCGACGGGCTGGCCGGGGGCGTAAACCTCCTCGCTCGCCGATTCGCGGGCGTTGCCCAGGGTCTGCATCGCGTTGAAGAGGAACAGGGGGAAGCTGTATTTCGTCACCCAGTCGGTGTTGAAGGTGGACCCATCGACCAGGGCGAACGTCACCACGGTGTCGGCGAACCCGCCCCGGGGGGTCACGAAGGCCAGGGGGCCGGTATCGCCTTCGATCAACGGGGTCGAACCGGGGGGCGGCTCGACGAGGTTCGCCTTGAGGATGCGGACGATCGGCAGGTCGCGGATATACTGCATCAAGGGGTGCGAGGCGTTGACGTCGAGGACCGTCGGGTTGTCGACCGATCGGGGCGAGGCGTAAAGCGGGCCGGGGGGCAAGGCGCCGAAGTAGAGCGTGTTGGCCTCGGGCGGGTCGGTCGGGGTGATTCGGTCGAAGATGACCAGGTCGTAGCGGCCGGCGGACACGTCGCGACGGGTCGAGTCGGCCTTGTATTCGTCGGGGGCGATCACCACGACGTCGGCCCGAGTCGTAGCTAGTGGAGTACGCAAGGTATCAATCAGGTAGCGGTTGCCCGAGGTGACGGCGAGGATCTGCGCCCGCCTCGGCGCGGCGATCAGGGTATACGCCCGGTTGTCGAGCGGGAGGTCGTCGGCCACGTCGATCGTCACGACGAACTGGTCGGCCTTGCCCCCGGAGTCGGCGAGGTCGAACTGGAACGACCCGTCGGACTGCTTGCCGACCTTGAGCGCGACGGCGTCGACCAGCATGCCCGGGTCGCCGGGTCGGTCGGGGTCGAGCCGGAACAGCTTGGCCTCGGTGCCGACGTCTTCCCCCCGGTAGTTGTGGACCCGGCCGAAGACCTGGTGGACGTCGGGCTTCTCCTCGTCCTGCCGGGTCTGGAGGGCCAAGATCGCCACGTTGTTCGATGTAAGCTTGGCCTTGACCGTGTTGGAACTGGCGCTGGTGTTGGTGCCCGGCTCGACGGTCGGGGCCGCGACGGCGGGCGGAGGGGTGCCGATGACGATCACCTCGGGTTCGAGGTTCCCCAGGCTGAACCCCTCGACGTCGGCGAAACCGCCGTCGGTGTAGATCTTCAGTTGGGGCGGGACCAGGCTGTTGGCGGCCACTCCCTCGGCCTGCTTCGACGGGTTGGCCAGCCCTGCGGCGACTTGCAGGGCCTCGCGGAGCGACGTCGACGCCTCGGTCGGCTCGATCGCCGCGATCCGACGGGCCAGCGCGGTTCGGTCCGAGGTGTAGTTCGACACGACCTTGGCGCGGTCCGAGAACGCGACCACCATCGCCAGGTCATTGCCGCCGAGGTTGTCGACGATCTTCCGGGCCTCGGCCTTGGCCCGATCGAGCCGGGTCGGCTTGACGTCGGTGGCGCTCATGCTCGCCGAGTTGTCGATCGCCAGGACGAACCGCGCCCCCTGATCCGAGGTCCCCTTGATTCTCGGACCCGCCAGCGCGAGCATCACCAAGATCACCGCCAGGAGTTGCAAGAACAAAAGCAAGTTCTTCCGCAACCGCTGGAACAGGCTGTTGACGTGGAGGTCTTCCAGGCTCCGACGCCAGAGCAGCGTGCTCGCCACCCGGACCGGCCTCCGGCGCAACTTGAGGAAGTAGAGGGCGATGATCCCGACCGGGACCCCGACCAGGACCGCCCAAGACGCCATGCTCAACGGGCTGACGAACTGAATCGGGCCAAGTCCCATCGCGGTGATCCTCTCATTATCAATCAAAGTGGTGTGCGGGAAAGCCGGGGATCAAAGCTCGGATTCGCGTTCCCGAGACTCGGGCCGCGCCCCTTTGCGGGTCCGGATCATGGTGTAGAGGATGTAGGCGAACAACAGCCCGGCGATCCCGAAGAAGACATAAGCATTATTGATCGTCACCGGACCAGGCCCCGCTCTCGGAGGTAATTGAGGACCAGCTTGTCGAACGGGTTGTGGTTGGTGGTGAAGATGTAGGTGATCCCCCGCTGGGTACACCATTCTTTCATTCCGCCGACGAAGGCGTTCAAATTGGCCTTGTAGCGGGCGAGCAGGGGGGCGCTGACGCTGATCTCGGCCTCGTCGTCGTCCTCGGCGTCGACCAAGCGGAGGTCGCCGACGAGTTCGGGTTCGACCTCTTCCTGGCTCAGGACGTGGA